>Ga0209060_10000206_pt1 | contig 139071 bp, 118 predicted proteins | sample Coa_R1_8_FD_187155 | JGI IMG/M metagenome (GOLD analysis project Ga0209060, IMG submission 187155) | Surface soil microbial communities from Centralia Pennsylvania, which are recovering from an underground coalmine fire - Coalmine... | ecosystem: Environmental > Terrestrial > Soil >... | reverse complement strand
GAGGATGTCCGCTTTTCCGTTGAAACTTGCGGAGCTCTCCATAGTAGTTTACGCCGCCCCCTGTTGAGCTTTGAGTGCGGCTTGGTTGTGCGCACAACGGAGACGATATGCTGCATTGAGCGCATTGATGAGCGCTGGCATGTGTTTATAGCCGGTAATGCGGTTCCAGCGAGTCTCTGCGAACAACAGAGCCGATCCGACCCAGCGCAGCCGGTGATCGCTGCCCTGCCAACGTTTTACTTGCTGGCAGATATGCTCGACCATCGAGAACCCGCTCTCGATGCAATTGGTGCTGGAGAAGGTCTCGCGCAGTTTCGGCGGTAGATGGAGTTCCGACACGGTGAGGCATTCCTCGAGCCCTTCGGTTAGGCTGGCCGCCGCGCTGGGGTTGCTGCGAAGCAGTTCGTCATGGAGTTGATACAGCAGATTGCGCGCATCGGCTACTTCCGCGGCTCCATAGGCAACGCGCATCCGGTATTTCAGGGCGTAACGCTCCGCCTCCGGAACGTGCTCGGTGACGTTGCGGATTTGCAGAGTAGGGCGCTGGTGCGGTGGCCACAGGAACGGGGATTTCGGTTGTCCGGCGGCTTTCGCCCGCGCCGGTGTCTCAGTCCGTTCCATAGCTCCGTTCCCAGCACCCCCTCATCGAACCGTACGTGAAGTTTTCCCTCATACGGCTCTCCGGGAGCCTTCCCCCGGCGGCATTCAGCTCGTATGCACAATCCGGCCCTGAGTCGAGTACAGGCCGGCCTTTCTCCAGTAGGCCAGTGGCGTTCTCCAGAACGCTCGCCGTCTGCGCTGATGCTTCGCCTGCAACCAAAGCCGAAGTTTCCACGTGACGTATTGATCCACTTTCCGAAAATGCTGGGCTGAGTTGAGCCAGCCGAAGTAGGCCGACCATCCCCGCAGTATGGGGTTGAGCCGGTCCAACTTCTCTTGGACGGACGGGCGGTTGTCTCGGCCGATCGCCGCTTTCACCTTGTCCCGAATCCGTTGCATCGACTTCTGCGATGGCCAGCAGTAGCAGAACCACCGGCTGGCATCGCGCCGCGAAGGCTGCTTCCGAAAGTGCACCCCCAGAAAGTCGAAGCCATCCTTTGCATCGACAACGCGAGTCTTGTCTTCATTGACAGTCACCCGCAATCGAGCCAGGAACTGCCTCAGCTTCGGCATATATACTTCTGGAGGCTTCCATCGGCACAGCAGAACCAGGTCATCCGCATAACGGACCATCTTCGTTGCCTTCACCTCCCGCTCCCAGTACAAATCGAGCGGGTGCAAATAGATGTTGGATAACAATGGCGAGATCACTGCCCCTTGTGGGGAGCCGACTACCGTCTCTTCCAGAATCCCTTCGTGCATCACTCCGACCTTCAACCACAGCCGAATCAGCCGCAGCACGCGCGGGTCCCGGACCCGCCGTTGCACCAGCTTGATCAGAATTTCGTGGTCGATCGTGTCGAAGTAGCTCTTGAGATCCAAGTCGATAACTTTATCGTAGCCATAGGTCACCCACTTGCGAATGTCGTAGATCGCCTGCTTGGCGCTCCTCTTAGGCCGGAATCCATATGATCCCGGTCGGAAGCTACCCTCAAACAGCGGCTCGATTACGATCTTCACCGCTGCCTGCGCGACCCGATCCTTCACTCCTGGGATTCCCAGCGGTCTTTGCCGCCCGTCGGGCTTGGGGATGAATACCCGGCGCACCGGTTGGGGCCGGTATCGTTGCTGCACCAGTTCCTCCCGCAATTCCAGAAGAAACCACAGCGGACCCCTCGCCTCGATCGATTCGATGGTTTCGCCATCGACGCCCGCCGCTCCGCGGTTACGCCGAACTTGCTCCCATGCAAACCACAACACATCCAGTCTGCAGACCTTATCAAACAGAACTCCGAACGTTCGTTGCGGCTGAGCCTTGGCCGCTCGGTATAGCTTCCTCTGAAGTACACGGACCTTTTCTAACGTCGTGCGTTGAGCCTCATCGGCAGTCACGAAACCCCTCCTTCTTCGTCAGCATGGCTCGAGTCGAGGCCCTTCGCTCCGGCGGGTTTTGCTGTCCGCGCCTTCATGGCTAATATGGCCTCTTCCGACTTCCCGCCCGGCGTCGCCGCCCACTTCGGCTTGCGCCTTATAGGGCCGCTTACGGCGGCGGAGTGTCCGCCGACCGTGCGGGATCTCGACCGTTCCCTCACCCTTCCTTCCGTTCATGCCGTTGCTCGAAACACCGGGGATGACGGCTGCTTCTCTTCCCTACGCATCCACAGTCGTTGCTGTCTTCGCCCATACACAGGAGGCTCGACCATCCCATTCCCGAACTCTCCCAGTGATAATCGTTCGAGATGCCATGACGGCGCCACACATTCCCTTTCGGTACGGCCTGAACGTTTGCCCGTGCCTCCGGACTGGGTACTGAGGCTACGTGTCGGATCTGCTGCGGCATGGCAGGTTACCCCGTCATGTCTGACCCCAGGCTACCGGGCTCATAGGGACTTGCCCGGGAGGGGACGTTCCACCCCTCTGGAAAGGCGGGTCTCGGCCCGCGATGTGCACCTGGCATCGCTGCACGAAGGCGGCATCGCCTGCGTGATTTCGGATCGCTGCCCGGATGGCTTTACTGCCATCGACGATATATAGCCGAGGCTTGGTAAAGTCTAATCCGCGTTCCATCAACTCGCCCAACAGCGCACTCACGACGCTGGCATTCTCTGTGGCGCCCTGCCGTAAACCCAATACCAGCTTGCGTCCGGAGACATCGATCCCCACCGCCACCACTAGGCTCTGCCCCTTAAAGACCGTTCCATCAATCACCATGACCGTAATCGACAAACCGGCCAAGGAGCGCTCCAGCAGTTCCTTCAGCTTCTTCCGGCTCGCCTCCACAAAGTGCTCGCAGGTGGTGCTCTTCTCCAGACCGTACGCGTCGGCAAATTGTTGGACGACCTCCTTGTAACTGCGCATCGTCAGTCCCAACATGATCTTCTGCCATACCGTGTCATTCAGGAGCGAGGAGCGCTGAAACATCTCATAGCTGCCTAACGGCACCTCCTTTTTCGTCCGCGCCCGCAAGCGCGGCCGCTTGATGGGAACACGCTGTCCATCGATCAAGCAGTAGCCATCTTCGATGCCCCAGCGGTAGATGTTCCGCTGGGGATTCGGTTGCGAACGCTTACCAGCAAGTTGTTCGACTTCGGCCTCCATGACAGTTTCGATGAAAGCCTTTCCGACCCCTCGCAGCAAATCCCCAAGACTGGTTTGCGCCAGCTCGGCGATATCGGCCATTGGAAACGTCAGTTGAATCGGAGTGGGGGTGGTGAGGGCGAACTTCCGGAAGTTCTCCGCCGCACGGCGACGGCTAATCTGATATGTTTTCTTCAAAGCGACTCTCCTTCATTGATTTGGCAAATGCCCAGAGCCTATCACGGCTCTGGGCGAGAGTCGCAAGTTTCAACGATCCGGCGGACATCCTCAGTGGCTGGTTCTGCCTACCTTGTGGTTCCGGCGGAAGAGATGATCGCGTCGAAGTGGACATTGAGGCAACCGGATGCTCGAGTCACGACCTAGTCAACTTCTCGCGCTAGGGCTGCCGGTATGAACGAGGCGCTTCGCGCCCTGCGCAAGCCGGAGGCATGCGCCACTTAGCAACGGGTGGGATTGACCGCTCCCCTGGCGGTCGCGGCTCAGTAACGCGCTTTAGCTATTCCAGCAATTCAGAGTCAAATGGGCGATAGATTTCGTGCTGATGGGCGGGATACGGATCGGCTTGCAGGGCGGCGATGAGGGGCTCAGCCGCGGCGTAAGGATGATGAGCACTGCCGCGCCACTCATGAATGGAAAAGGAGCTACCGGAAGCGGAGAAGGCCCCGTTCACGCGGAAGCGCGCATGGCCACGGGCGGGCGCTGCAAGCCAGTGCGGCACAGAAATTCGAGCAGCAGGATCATCTTGTGGTCCTGGTCCGGGGAAGGCTCCCGGTAACCACCGCGCGCCCGCTGAAATGCGGCGACCCGTTTGGCGAGTTGGGCGCGCGAACACCCGTGGTGCTCCTCCGATTCGAGGATCGAAGCTCCCAGGAACTCGGCGAGAAATTGCAACTCATCACACGATAGGCCCATTAAGAAGTCGAGGATTTGAGAACGGAAGGGCCCGTCAGCACACGAGGCCAGAGCAGCTAACAACGCGCTTTGCACGGCAGGTCTCCTGTCGGGTGTTCAACCATACAGAAAATGCTGGTCTCTGCCGTATTATTACCAAAAGTTCATCCCGGCGCAAGCGGGGGTGCGTCTTCGGCGTTCCTGTCAGCAGGCCAGGGGATCCCCCGACGGAAACTGAAACACACTGACCCGAAAATGGTCCGGCTGAGAAAAGATGGACAAGCGGCGCTTCTGACGATATACTGCACCCACAACACTTTGGGAATGGGAGGGTGAGATGTTTAGCAACAGATCTGTCTTGCTTGCGATGACCGGCTGCCTGGTCGCCGCCAGCCTGCTTCACGGTCAAAACGTTGCCGGGGCGATTAGCGGCGTCGTACAGGATGCGCAAGGCGCGGTGGTGCCTGCAGCACGGGTGACGCTGATTAACGATGCCCAGGGCGAAGCTTCGGCCCGCTCGCTAGTGACCACGGCCGAGGGTACGTTCGTCTTCGCGCCCGTGCTGCCCGGCAAATATACCGTGACCGTCGAGATGACCGGCTTCAAGAAATACGTGCAGTCCGGAATCAATCTGGACGCGAGCGAACGGTTGGGCTTGCCGGCGATTGGATTGGAAGTGGGAGCTCCCGAAGAATCGGTTACGGTCGAGGGCAAGGCTGTCGAACTCGAGACCTTGAATGCTGAACGCGCCGGTGTGGTCACGGGAACGCAGGCTGTCGATATTGCCATCAACGGCCGGAACTACACTAGCCTGCTGAGGACGATTCCCGGAGTCGCCGCCGATAGCGGTACGGGCGATGTCAACGTAAATGGCGGGCGCACCATGCAGAACAACTTCACCGTGGACGGCCAGAACGTAACCGATATCGGCGTCAACCAGCAGTTCGCATATCGGATCAGCATGGATGCCATCGAGGAATTCAAAGTCTCTACGAATTCCCAAACCGCCGAATTCGGCCAGAACGACGGAGCGCAAATCCAGGTAGTAACGAAGAGCGGCACGAAGCAGTTTCATGGTGACGGCTACTGGTTCAAGCGCGGGGACTTCATGAATGCGAACACATTCACCAATAATGTTTCCGGCATTCCCCGGCAAATCTACCGTTACATGGACGCGGGCTTCACCCTGGGCGGCCCCATTTACATTCCCAAGCTTTTCAACCGGCGCAAAGACAAGCTATTCGGATTCATGTCGGAGGAATGGAATCACAACATTATCCCTGGCACCTTGCACCAAATAACCGTGCCGACGGCAGCCCAGCGCACGGGCGATTTCTCGCAAACGCGCGATGCCGCGGGAGTTCTGCAGACGATCTACGATCCGAGCTTCCGCTCGGCGGCCAATCCGAAGGGAATACCCTTCGCGGGCAACCAGATTCCTGCATCGCGCTTCAGCCCCTACGGGCCATCCATTTTGGATTGGTTGCCGCTACCCAATACGGTCGGCCAGCCGAGCTACAACTACCAGTCACAGGTTCCCAGCACGCAGCCGTCCTTCGATCAGATCTATCGCGTCGACTACAACCTCAATGACAAATGGCGGTTTTTTGTCCGCGGCCTGGACAGCAAACAGACACAAAATGTGCCCTATGGACGGGCGGATACCAGCAACAATTTGGGGATTTCTCCCTTTTACGCGCCCACGTATGGCTGGTCGATCACGACCAATGTGGCGACGATTGTCAGCCCGACCATGACCAACGAGTTTCAATTCGGCTACACGGTGAATGGCATCCCGGGCAATCCCCCCGTCGCGGGCAGCCCCTACTACCGTTCCGTATCGAACATCAACACTCCGCAACTTTACCCCGCGGCCAACATTTCGAATGTAATTCCGAATTTCAATTTCGGCGGCGTCCCGTTCGGAGCTTCCACAGCCAACGGTTCGCAGATGACCAGCTTTGCGGGGACACCGTATCACAACCGCAATCCTGTCTGGAATATCATCGAGAACTTCACCAAGATTAAAGGCACACACACTATTAAGGCCGGCGTTTACTGGGAGCACGCGGTTAAGACCGAGAACGCCTTCAAGCCTTACAACGGCACCATCGACTTCTCGCGCGATTCCAACAACCCGGGCGACACCAATTGGGCCTTCGCCAATGCCCTGCTCGGGAACTATCTGAGCTACCAGCAGATCAATGGCGACCCGACCCCTGACTACCCGTTCACGAATTTCGAGTTCTACGGCCAGGACACCTGGAAGGTCACCAGCCGCCTGACTTTGAACTATGGTCTCCGCGTGAACTTCGTCGAGCCCTTCCATGACGATCTGGGGCTGATGGCCAATTTCAATAACTCGCAGTTCAACCCGGCTCAGAGCGTGGTCTTTTATCAACCCTACAACGCTACGGGTCCTGACAGCGCAGCCATCAATCCACTCACCGGACAGATTCTTCCGCCGGTCTACATCGGGGCGATTGTGCCGGGAGTGGGAAACATCAACAATGGGATGGTGCTTTCGGGTCAGAACGGAACTCCCGTGGGGCTCATGCAGCATCGGGGCCCACAGTGGGCTCCCCGGTTCGGTCTGGCATACCAGATCAACAGCAAAACCGTCCTCCGCATGGGCGGCGGAGTTTTCTACGAACGAGTGGCGACTTTCCCGGTCGGCACCACCAGTAACTACACCACCAATCCTCCCTCGCTCCGTACCGCAACCCTTTACTACGGAAACGTGGCGGACATCGGCAGCACCGGTGCCACGTTCTTCCCAACTGCGATCAACCAATTATCCTCGGATGGGCACATTCCCACGGTCTATAACTACAACGCAGGGATTCAGCGCGAGCTACCGCAGAACCTCTTCCTCGAGGTCTCGTATGTCGGCAGCCAGTCGCGCCACCTTTACCTGGCGCAACCGTTTAATGACGTGCCCTTTGGAAGCGCCTGGCAGCCATATACCCAGGACCCCACAGTCACGCCCCAGTTCAACGGCACCACCAATCTGCCGGCGAACTTATACCGTCCTTACCCCGGCTACACGGCCGCAACCGACTATACCTGGGGGACGAACGCCAACTACAATTCGCTGCAAACATCCCTGAACCGCCGTTTTGGGTCATTGCAAGTGGGCGCAGCCTACACCTGGTCGAAGGCCATAGGAGTATCGGTCGGCCATCCCACTAATACGCGCCAGGCCGGCTACGGGCCGCTGGCGCAGGATCGCACGCAGTCCCTGGTCGTCAACTATATCTATAATCTGCCGAAGGTTTCGCGCAGCGGGTTCCTGAATAACGCCCCGGCGCGGGTCGTTCTGAATGGATGGCAACTCTCCGGATTGACCAGTATCTCCAGCGGAGCTCCGGTCAACGTCAATTACAGCGTGAGCGGAATTGGCGCGACGACACTGAACCGGGAGATCACGGGTAGCGAGGATATTGCGCCGCGCGTGGTCTTCACATGCAACCCCAATCTGAGTGGTGGCGACCGAAACCTCAATGCTTTTATCAACACCTCGTGTTTCGCGCCGGCGCCCAAGGGCAGTGTCGGGTTGGACTCCGGTTATGACCGGCTGCGGGGACCGGGGCTCAACAACTGGGATATGAGCCTCTTCAAAAACATATCCATCAAGGAGAATCGGGCGCGCATCCAGCTTCGATTGGAAGCGTTCAATGCCCCGAATCACACTGAGTGGGGCGCCTTCAACACGTCGATCGTATTCAACTCGGCCGGAAAGGTTATCAACCTGCCGACGCAGCTCGGGGGCACCGGTGGCCGCTTCGGTTTTGGCGCAGAGAACGTGATTCGATCCGGTAGCCAGCGGATTCTACAGATCGCGGCGAAGTTTTACTTCTGAGGGCCTCGGGCCCTCGGACCCTTGTTACAGACGTAACCAGCCTGGTAGGGGCTCCGCTTGCCACTGTATGACGCCCGCTTTGGCGGTCAGTACGAGACGAGCGCGGTCACCGGAATTGTCATAAAACTTCGCTATACCTGCAAAACGAAAAATCCGACACGCATTGGCAATGCTTCTGGCATATCGCCGCCTCACATCAGCATCTGGAACGAAGTGTCCTCCCGATGCAACTCGGTTTTGGTATGCGCGTGATGCATCGTTCCGGCGTATCCAATCCAATGAACATCAGGTGAAGCGTATACCCGCGGAATGTGGCATCGCGAATCAGGGCATTGCTTCCCCGGCCCGACAGCGTTGTTTCGATCGCAAAACTCACGCTCTGGTTCAGGTATTCCGTTTTGCGCATGAGAAGGTTGCGAGCAGCCGCGATGGCTGCAGCGCCAGGATTTTCAGGATTTAAGCGCCCTGCTATGGAATCAGGATCAAGCAACCGCTCGCGACCCTCGAAATTGACCTGTTGCGAGATCCTGGACTTCCCTGATCCGTTTGGGCCGGCGATCACCGTGAGGGCGGGCACAGCGAACTAGGCGGCTCGCGAGGCTAATTCCCGAACAATCTCGAAGTTCTCCCCCGACGGCGCGTCCTGCCGCCAGCGGATCTCAAATCTGCGTCCGTCCGGCCGCTCCAACACATTGAGCCCGTCTTCGCCGGTGTAGAAAACAGCCAGCCCGCGGGACAGCGCCTCTTGGAACGCGTCATGGCACGCGGCGCTCACTGCCTGGTCGAATTCGGCGCTGTCGAAGCGGTGACCCGCAACCATGCTTGATTATACACACCAGTAATTTTACGCCACGCGGTGCTCGATCCAGGGCAGATACGCCGCACCGTAAAGGCCGGCTTCGTTGCCGAGGGTGGCCTGTTCGATCCGGGTGGTGGCCTTGGTCATGCGGTAGGTGGCGGAGCGCTGCTCGACGGTGCGGATCATGGGCGGGGCGAAGAACTCCCAAGCAGGCAACATGCCGCCGCTCAGCAGGTACAACGGAAAATTGAAGGTGTTGACTAGCATGGCCACGATCAGACCCAGGCTTTCGCCCATGACACGCCAGATTTCGCGGGCCTTCCGGCCGGGCGTATCGTCGTTTAAGGCGATTTCGTAAACCTCTTTGGAGGTGAGGTTTTCGCCCAACTGCATGAGGCGCGCCATGGCGGTAATGGCGGTCGCGGAGGCGTGCTTCTCGACACAGCCCTGGCTACCGCAACCGCACGGGTTCCCGTTGGGCACGGCGGTGAGGTGGCCCAACTCGCCGGCCATGCCGAGATAGCCGCGAATCACGCGTCCGCCGGAGATGATGCCGCCGCCTACTCCGGTTCCGAGCGTGAGGAGTACCAGGTCCTCGACTTCGCGGCCGGCGCCCATCCACTTCTCCCCGAGCGCGGCAGCATTGGCGTCGTTTTCCAGGATGACGAAGGTGCCTAGGCGGTGCTCGATCTCGTCGCGGATGGGAAAGTTCTCGAGGAAAGGCAGGTTGTTGGAGTTGCGAATGATGCCCTCTTTCAGAGCAATGAAGCCGGGGACGCCGATTCCGATGCCGACCAGCCCGGCGGGGCCGTGCTTTTCGCGCATTAGCGAAATGCCGCGCACCATGTCCGCCAGAACCGCTTCGCGTCCGGCGGAGAAGTGGGTCGATCCGGAGATGCGGTCGAGGAGGACGCCGGATTGATCGATGGCGGCGGCGCGGAGGTTGGTGCCGCCCAAGTCGAGGCCAATGGAGTATTGGGACATGCTTTGGGCAGGCCGTGCGCCTGCCTGGATTTTACCGCATCTCGGCGATCAGCCCGTCGAGGCCGCGCTGCATCTGCAGGTCGCCCCAATGGAATTCGCTGGTGAGCATCTTGCCGATCTCTTCCTTGCTCTTGTGTTGGTGATTCATAAACCGGACCTTGTTGCGCATGCTTTCGAGCAGGGCCTTGTACTTGACGATATCTTCCTTGCGGGAAACCGGGCCGTGGCCGGGAATGACCGTGTCGAAATCGAGTTTGACGATTTCGTCCAAGGTCTTGGTCCATTCGATGGCGCTGCCGCCACCGGCATAGTCGATCAGCGGCGGGAAGGCCGGCGCGACCGTAAAGAGGTCGCCCGTATGTAGGATTCGTAGAGCCGGAAAATAGACCACGGCATCTCCGTTCGTGTGACCCCGGCCGTAGTGGTACATGAAGACTTCTTTACCTCCCAAATACACTTCGGCCTCATCGGCGAAGGCCAGGCGCGGCAAACCCGGCATTTTGTTGGCGACCATATTGGCGCGGGCGTTGCGGTGGGCAATGACTTCGGCGGTAATCAGCAGTTTCTCATTGCTGCCGCTGTGGTCGGGGTGATGGTGCGTGTTCAATACGTATTTCACCGGCTTATCGGTCAGAGATTTAATCTTCTCGATGATGTCGTTGTAGTCGCGCTCGAATTGATCGTCGACGAGGATAACGCCGTCGTTGGTAAGGTAAATGGCGACATTCCCGCCGTCGCCCTGGATCAGGTAAAGGTCGTCCCTGACTTTCTGTAGCGTGTTTTGGGGCGCGGCCGGCGGATTCTGCGTATAGGCTATGAAACCGCCCAAAAGCGCCAGAAAAGCCGCGGAAACGCGTACCAACAGCATTCGCTTCATGGGCCGTAATATACCAAAATCGGGCTGCAATCGCGGCAAAGGCGGCCTTTGCGATCAGACCGTTTTAGCAGCCGATCCGGCCGAGTGCCACGATAGGCGGTTTGAATTGCGCGGATTGAAACTTCTTAACGTCACGCTGGTACGACCCGTGCTACAAATTGAAACAATAGCGCCGCTCTTTTTCGTCGATAAGAGCGGGTAGGGATGGTTCGATGAGAGACCCAAGGTACATTGCGATCCCAGGCAGCAAAACGCATGAGTTGCCGCCGCTGCTGGTGCAGCATGCTTCCGCCGAAGGTATGACGGATTTGGATTCTATGATGATCGAGGCCGAAGAGATGCTGCCGCCGGCCGATGTTGACGAAAGTTTACTGGAACAGCGGAAGTTCGATCTGGCGGTGCAACTGGCGGAGCAATACCGGGGGCTGCTGTCGCACTGGCAATGGGGCGATTCGGTGCTGGAGTGGATTCGCCAGTGTGAAATCACGTTCGAGAATGAATCCGCCCTACGCAAACTGCTGCATCCGGATGTGTGGCCGCATGCCAGCCGCGCCAGTTTCGTGACACTCCTGACGGAAAAGCAAGTCCCCACACATGGGGTGGCGTTGGAGCGAGCGGTGGGGCTGCGGCTCACCTTCCGGCAACCGCCGCCGATGGAGTGCTTCTCGAACCAATTCCTGCTGTACTTGAACTCGACTGTGGCGTCGAGCGCCTATCAGACCTGGTCACACCTCGTGCCGGATCAGCCGGTGTTGTTGCCGCCGGAACGGTTCCATTTCGAAGTGGTGGATTTGGACAACTAAACTCACCGGCGGCAAAAAACGACCGCCGGCGCCACCGACGGCACGGCTAAAATCGGGTTCCAAACTAGCGGTACTACAATCAGACCAGTGGCCGTATCGTCCATTGGCGCGCCGCCCGGTTCTTTCGGCGGCAAAGCGTTATCGGGATTTCTGCTCTCCGGATTCCTGATGGCGCTGCTGGGCGCGATCCTGCCGGCGTGGGGCTATCACCGAGATCCTGCGGCATTCGATACCGTGGGCAACTATTTCTTGAGCCTGGCGCTCGGGTTGATGGCTTCGCCGTTTGTGGCACGGGCGGTGCTGGCGCGGCGCGGTCTCTCATTCCTTCTCGTCTTCGCCTGTGTGGCCTCCTGTGCGGCATTGGCGTACCTGGCGGCGGTTCCGGCGCTGGCCTCGCCGTGGTGGCGCGTAGCTGGCCTGCTGCTGCTTGGCGCCGGTGCGGGCCTGCTCAACCTGGCGCTGTTTCATGGCATCTCTCCCAGTTACCAAAGGGACGCTGCCGCCACGGTAAATCGCGGCGGGATTTGGTATGGCCTGGGCTGCCTGATGGCGACTTTGCTGGTGGCCGGCACGTTTTACGCTTACAGCGTGAGCGGAATCGTGATCTTTATGGCAATCGTCCCGGCGTTCTTTGCGGCTCTGTACGCGCGCAGCTCCGTTCCCGATCTGCCGCCGGCGGGGGTCCATCCGGCGATGCGGCAGGCGCTGCAGGATTTCCGCAGTCCGGGCGCGGTGCTGTTCGCGCTGCTGTTGTTCTTTCAATTCGGCAATGAATGGTCGATCGCCGGCTGGCTCCCTTTGTTTTTGATCCGCCGGGTGGGATTGAGTCCCATCTCGGCGCTGCTCATCCTGGCGCTGTACTGGCTATTTCTGATGCTGGGTAGGCTGATTGCGGTGGCTATCCTGCCACGCGTACGGCACGGCAGGCTTTTGTTCGGCAGCGTGGTGGCGGCCATGTTCGGCTGCGTGGTTCTGTTCCTGACCAACAACGGATTTGGAGCAGCCACTGGCGTGCTCTTCATCGGCGGCGGTTACGCCAGCATCTACCCGCTGGTGGCGGAAGCCATTGGACGGCGCTTCCCTTACTACCATCCGGGGTTCTTCAATGGGATCTTCTCGCTGGCGATGGTGGGCGGTTTGCTGGCGCCCGCTACTTTGGGATATGCGGCATCGGACTTCGGGGTGGGCGTAGTGATCGGGATTCCACTTTTGGGCACGTGCATGGTGGTGGCGCTGCTGCTCCTAATCTGGCTGGAATCTAAGGTGACAGGGCGATGAATAGAGCGTTCGCGGGCATGGCTTGGTTGGCGCTGGCGGTGCATCTGGCCGCGGCGCCGCTGGGCCAGGAGATCGCACGGCTGTTGGAGGGCGAACGCGGCTTTTGGGGGATCCAGATTGTGGATCTCAACTCGGGCAAGACTCTCTACTCCCTCAACGCGGACCGGCTGTTCACTCCCGCTTCCAACACCAAGCTGTTCACGGCGGCTCTGGCTTTGACCCGCCTGGGGCCGGACTTCCGGTTCCAGACGCGCGTGCTAGCCGACGCCGCGCCGGATGCGGAAGGCCGGATCGCCGGCCCAGTCTGGCTGGTGGGCGGCGGCGATCCGAATCTTTCGGCGCGGGCTGTCCCGTATCGGATGGGCCCGGCGACGGGGAATCCGCTGGCTGCGATCGAGGAGTTTGCCGATCAACTAGTGGCGCGCGGCGTGAAGCGGATCGACGGGGGAATCGTTGGTGACGATAGCTGGTACGTGTGGGAGCCGTATCCCGAGGGATGGGCGGTAGACGATACGCAGTACGAATACGGCGCGCCAGTTTCCGCACTCACCATCAACGACAACAGCTTCAATTTGACGGTGCGACCGGCGGCGCGCGCGGGCAGCCTGGCGGAGTTGTCGCTGGCGCCGGCTCTGGAGTATTACCAGATCGACAACCGGGTGGAGACCGTAGCGGCGGGCGGCGAGCGGAAGGTGCGTCTGGAACGCGTGCCGGGCAGCCGCCAACTGCGGATTTGGGGCAGTCTGCCTCTGCGCGCTTCTCCGGAGACGCTCACGCTGGCGATCGATGAGCCGGCGCGGTACGCGGCCCTGGCCCTGCGGCGCGCGCTCGAAGATCGCGGCGTAACGGTGCTGGGCGAAGTGGGAACGCGGCATCGGTTCGCCAACGATGACAGCGCATACGCACAGCCAGCCGGGGTGGAGTTGGCGCGGCGCGATTCGGCGCCTTTGCTCGATGACCTGGGGATCACGGCCAAAGTGAGCCAGAACCTGCATGCCGAACTCGCCTTGCGCGCGGTGGGCCGGGCCCAGCGGAATCTGGGAAGCCGGCAGGCGGGCTTGGAAGAGATGAAGGCGTTTCTGGGCGAAATCGGTATCGCCGCGGAAACCTATAGCTTCAGCGACGGGTCGGGCCTCGACCGGGCGGATCTGGCAACCCCGGCAGCCATCGTCCGCCTGCTTCGCTTCATGTACAGTTCGCCTTCCCGGGAAAGCTGGATCTCGCTGCTACCGGTGGGCGGGCGCGACGGCACTTTGAGTTCCCGCTTTCCCGACGCGACGGTCGCGGGGCGCATCCACGCGAAGACGGGCAGCCTGATGCATGTGAGCGCTCTATCGGGATACGCGGAGCGGCCGGACGGCACTTGGGTGGCGTTTTCGATTCTGGTGAACAATCAGAACGGGCCCGCGGCCGAGGCGCGTGGCATTATCGACCAGATTTGTACTTTAATAGTGAAATAGGGACGAATATCCATGCCGATTTACGAATACCGTTGCGAAGACTGTGGAACGAAGTTTGAGAAACTGGTGCGCCGGATGAACGGCACGGCCGAGGTGGAATGCCCCTCCTGTGGGCAGAAGCACCTGAAGCAGGAGCTTTCCACGTTTGCGGCCCACGCCAACGGCCATTCGAAATCCGCCGAAGCCCCGGTCTGCCCCAGTGGACAGTGCAGCAATCCGGGGATGTGCGGCATGAATTTCAACTAGGGCCGGCAGGGACGCTCCCTTACGGTCGCGGCTCGGTGACTATCCGGAATCGCGCGCGTCACGGTGTTCCCGCACTTTCCGTTCCCTTGCGGTCGAGCTGCAAGCAGCGGGCCGGTAAGGCCTGTGTTAGACCTATAGGGATGCGACTTACTCGAAATCTCACAGTTCTCAGCGTTGCGCTGGCGGTTGCGGCGGGGACCGCGGCGGCCCAAGAAAAGAAGGGCGGCAAAAAGGGTGGAGGCGGGATACCCGCTCCCATTCAAATCACCGTTACCGGATACTCCGATGGCGGCGCCATCCCCGCGAAGTTCGGCTGCGGTGGCGGACAGAATACGGGCGTTTCACCGGCCATCCACTGGAGCGGCGCCCCGGCGGGAGTACAGAGTTTCGCGATTATCTTCCACGATACCGACGTGGCGTTGCCCAACGGAGACGACGTGCTTCATTGGGCGATCTTCAACATCCCCGGGAATTCCACCGAACTGCCGGAGAACCTTGCGAAGACCGCGGATTTGCCGGACGGGGCGCGGCAAATGAACAACATCGCCGGGATGCCGGGTTACTTCAACCCCTGCCCGCCGCCGCCGACCGTGCACCACTACATCATCGAGATGTATGCGCTCGACCAGAAGCTCGATCTGCCGGCGACCACTTCGCGCGCCGACCTGCTAAAGGCGATGGTGGGCCACACGCGGGCGAAGGGTACGTACGTGGGAACGTATCACCAATAAGAAGGCTACGGCATCTTGCAGGTGAAATTCGCCGCGTCGTCGATGCTGCCGCTGCCCTTATACTGCGCCACCTGCGGATAGGGGCAGAGCGGCCTGGTGCGGTCCACCTTGCCATCCCGCACGCGCGAGGCGGCAATCTGATCGGGCGCTTTGCCCTTCTCCACCCACTGCTCCAGCGCGCTCAGCATGTCGAAAGTCGACGTGCCTTCCCCGCCTCCGCAGTGCGCCATGCCGGGCACCATGAATAGCCGGTAGTTGCTCAGCACCTTGCTGGAGCCACCAATCTTTTCCAGCACGCTCTTGTAGTAATTCACGCTCGACTCCGGCGGAATCTGCGGATCGCTCCAGCCGTGGTACTGAATCATCTTGCCGCCGCGGCTTAGGAACGCGTTCAAGTTGGGATCTTTGGCGTTGAGAATGCCGTTTTCGGCTTTGGCCGTCTGGGCCACGCCGGTGTCGAAATCGAAAGTCTTGTAGTCCCAGTTGGGGTTCTGGTAGACGACGAACTTGAACAGGTCCGTTCCCAATCCGAAGGCCTGCGGACCGCCCATAGTGGCCCACCCAAGTTCGCTGCTGGGCTCGAAGCCAGGCACGACGGACTGCTTGGTCCGCGGATTGGACGCGCCGGCGTAGATGGCGCGCGCCGTCTCTACTTGCGCGGCCGTCAGGCAGCTATCGCTGTCACCGTTTTTGCATTCGAGTTCTTTGGGATCGAAGTGGCACCGCGTAGGATCCTCGATGATGCCGTCTTTCACGCCATCGCGGGCATCGCAGGCATCCAGCGCGGCCTTGTGGATAAGCGGGTACTTGGAGGGCGGAATATAGCTGGCCTCATCTTTGTGCGAGGCTTGAGCGATCCACACGGCGAGCAGAGACCGGCCGGTCCAATCGAGGCCCGGAGAGCCGGCCACGATACCGTCAAAATCGGCCGGATAGCGCTGCGCTTCCATAAGGGCGGAGCGGCCGCCCGCAGAACAGCCGTTCCAATACGAGTACTTGGGCGCGCGGCCGTAGTATGCCTCGGCGATCGCTTTGGCGGCCACCGTCATTTCGTGGGCCGCGCGGTACCCGAAATCGACCAGCTTTTCCGGATGCCCCATGGCGAAGCTGGCGCTGCCGCCTTCATGTCCCAAATCGCTCATGGAGGCCGCGAAGCCGCGCTTCAGCCCCTCCGCCAGCGTGCCGGGGGCGATGGAGCCAGTCCAGCCACCGTTGCCATTGGCTTCGAAATTACCGTTCCAGCCGGAGGCCGCCGGGAGCCACAGTTCGATTTTGATATCCGAGTCGCCGGTGGGCTTCAAAGTGGCTTCTACGCGACAGAAGGCCGGCAGATCGGTCGCCGGCGCGGCTGCGCGCCCCCTTCCCGCCGGCAACGAGAACCCGCCCGCGGCAACGGCCTGAGCCGTGGTGATGGCGCCATCCTTCAATGACAGCCCCGACAGACTCTCGCACGACCCCGGAGTAACAGGCGCCGCCTGCAAGGCGCCAGCAGCCGCACACAGTATCAGAATGCGAAATCTCACAGCACTCTCCTTTTCCTTTTAACCCGTAGCGCTCTCCAGATTTCACAACAGTGGCGGGCGGAAAGCAAGCGCCTATTATTGGTTTAAGAACCCTCAGGCGGCGGACAAAAAGTCTGGCAAAGGAGGTTTCGAAGCATTTCGCCATCCTGCGCCGATATCGGTGCGAGGCTGCGAACAATGTCGGCCTTTGCCAAAACTGTCAATTTATGAAGTCGTCCCACGAGGCAACATTGAGTCCCGCCATTTGCCAGTCCTCAAGCCTGAGATCGTAGCCCGTCTGCTTCGATTGGGAGGTGATGGGAGCTGCCACGAAATCGTCATCGCCGGTGTCCAGCAAAACCACTGGGGCCGGACCTTCGCGCCCATCATCTGGTGAAACCGCATCCGAACTAGGACAACTTCACCGAGTTGCAGAATCATCCATCAGTCGTTCGTAAACGGCGTCCTCTGGTGAGTAGGCAGCTTCAAATCGTTGTCGCCCGGCCGCGCGCCGCCAAATCAGAATCCGCCTCCCACATGATCACGACACGAAGTTGCTCGCCAGGCGGAATCTCACTCGCGACTTCGGGCGGAAGTGTGATCTGCCCTCCTGGGGCGGCGGTACCTTCGAATTCCACAGCTTTCATATGGAGGCAGTCTCCTCCTCATCATGGCACATCCGCTCACCGGCGTTACGACGTGCAGTAACCTGCGAGAACGCGGCTAACGCCGCGTGTCCCGTTATTGCTGATGCGGCGAATCCGGCGCGACCGGCGCCGGGGCGGTGTCCGACTTAGGCAACTCCGCTTTGCCGTCGAGGCCAAAAACCAGCAGGCGGGGCTTCATCGCCGTAGTCGGCTCGTTGTTCACCCCCGGGCTCACCGTGCCGCCGGAGCCGCCCATCAGCGCGATGTACTGTTTGCCATCCACCATGAACGTGATCGGCGGTCCCATGCCGTTGCGCATTCCCGTAGGCAGATCGAGGAGAACTTCGCCCTTTTCCGCAGAATAGGCAATCAGGTGTCCGTTGGGCGCCACCTGAAACAGGAGGTTGGTGGCCGTGCTCAACGTGCCGCCGTACCGGCTGTTCCCCACCGGAACGCGCCACCGGATCTCCTGCTTCACCGGATCGTAGGCAACTAGCGTGCTCAAATTGGCGCCCGGGAGCGGTTCCGGGCCAATGGCGGGGGCCGGCTTCTGCACGGTCAGTCCGCGGGTATTGAGCTTCAGCCCGGTTTGGCCCGCACCGCCGGAACGCGACGCGTCCGGTTTAAAGTCGGGATCGGCGGCATAGGAGAAGGTGTCCCAACCGCGCGTCGGGATGTAGACCAGCCCGGTCTGGGGATTGTACGACATGGGCGACCAACTGTGAGCGCCTCCGCCTCCGGGTGAGACCGGCATCGGGTTCGTTCCGTACTTCACTTCTTCGTTGATAATCGGCCGCCCGGTCTTCTGATCGATGCCTTTGGCCCAGGTAACACGCGAAAAGGGCTGCGCCGAAATGAACTCGCCGGTGATGCGGTCGAGCACGTAGAAGAAGCCATTCTTGTTGGCCTGCATGATGACCTTGCGCGTCTTGCCGTTGATGTTCAAGTCCGTGAGGATCATCTGCTGGACGCTGTCGTAATCCCACTCGTCTCCAGGGACCATCTGGTAATACCACTTGAGCTCGCCGGTATCCACGTGCACGGCAACGATGGAGGCGACGTAGAGGTTGTCGTGGCCGGTGCTCACATCCTTGGTACGGAGCGCTTGGGGCCAAGGCTCGGCGTTGCCCGTGCCGACATACACGAGTTCGCTTTCAGGGTCGTACGAGATGCCGTCCCAGACTGAGCCGCCGCCGCCGAGTTTCCACCAATCGCCGTCCCAGGTCGCCGCGGCTTTCCGCATTGCCGAGGACTCGAAGCCCTTCGCCGGATCGCCCGGGACGGTGTAGAACCGCCAGGCTTCGCGGCCGGTGTCTGCATCATAAGCGGCGAAGAAACCGCGCGTGGGGCGGTCGCCGCCGGCCGCTCCCACGATCACCTTACCTTTGGCGATCCGCGGCGCCATGGTGAGGGTCTGTTCCTGCTCGACGTAGCAGACGCGCGCCTCCCATACGGGCTTGCCGGTGTCTGCGTCCAGCGCCTCGAGGCGGCCGTCGTTGACCGGAACGTACACTTTGTTGTGGTAGAGCGCCAACCCGCGGTTCACCACGCCGCAGCACAATTTGTCGCGGGTCGGAACGCGGTTCACCAGCGGATCCCAGCGCCACTTCTCCTTGCCGGTACGCGCATCTACGGCGAACACGATGCTCCAGTTCGTCACGCCATAAATCGTGTTGTTCCAGACCAGCGGCGTGTCTTCCTGATCGCCTCCGCCTTCGCCCACCTCATACGACCATTCCAAGCCAAGGCGTTTCACGTTAGACGCATCGATCTGCTTGAGCGGACTATAACGCGTCTCGCCTGGCGTGAGGCCGTAAGACAGCCAATCGCCGTCCGAGGCCGTTTTGGCGGCGTTCTTGAGGGCCAGATCGTCTACGCGTCTGGGTTGTCCGATTAACGGCAGAGAAACGGCAATCGCTAAAAGCCAACGCATGAATGAACTCCAGATTATGTTGCGAGTCTATCACGGGCTGGGTGCCCGAGCCCCGATTAGGGGATGTGGGTAATGTTGATCATCACCGCCAGGCCCGCGGGAGCCGGGTTGGAAAAATTCTCGGCATCAGATCTTCGAATACAGGCGCCTCCGGCGCGACCGCGCGGACGGCCCGACCGTCCGCGCCACCACGGCTAGAAACCTTGATTGATCAGGGCACTCCCGGTTTCAGGATAGACGCCCTGTATGGTGAGCGTGTCGCCATTCTGGATGAACGTTTGCAGTTGGGCCTGCGTGAAGCGCGCACCCGTATCGGAGAAATAGACCGCGAGCGATGGGGCGTAGGCCAAGGCATGGACCTGCCCGTTGAGAGTGCCACGCGCTATCAGGTCGCAATTGCCGGCAACTGCCTGGCTTTGGAGCGTCGTCCAATCGCTTTGCGCGGCCATACTGGTTACATTGGCGACCGTTAGCGTTCGCGGATAGCCCACGCACGGAGCCGTGCCGGTGTCGAGGGCTAACATGAAAGCGCTGATATCGGTCGCCTGCTGGAGGTTGTATGCGGCAAAAATGCCGGCGCCAAAGAACGCCGGGAAATCGGACACGTCCCCTTCATGATCCATGCCGAAGCCGTCAATCACCACTTGTCCATTGGGAGTCGAGACACGGCTCTTCAGCAGCTTTTGATAAATGTTGCGCAATTGCGGGTTCTTCAGCGACTGAGGTGTTTCGGAAAGTACGAAGCGATTCGATCCCGTAGGCAGGGCATGGCATTGATTGCACGTCAGGAACTGGCCGTTGATATTCGTCAGTGCGAGGTTCACGTAATCCGATTGCCCGTTCACCGGATTCCCGCCAACCAGTGAAGTGGGCAGGGAGCGATCGAGATTTTCGTACGGGTTGGGTTGGAAGAGCAAAGTATTGATATATGCGGTGTATAAGTTCATATCCGAGGTGGAGAGCTGGGAGCCGCCCAGCAAGGAATTGAAAGCCGGATTGAACGCCTGGAAGTTAGGGTGATCGCCGCGCCAATGATAAGGCGACAGGTTCAGCAAGCCGCGCAGTGTCTGGGTCGTCATGGGCCCCTTCATGGGATGGAACTGAATGGTGGTGGTGCCCTCCACGAGCGTGCTCATATTGCCGTCCGGGTCTCCGAGATCCCAGGACAAATGGTCCATGTCGCCATCGATGTGGCAGGACGCGCACGAACCGGTGCCATTTCCGGAGAGCTTGGCGTCATACAGGAAGCCGCGGCCGCTTTTGATGATAAGCGGGGTTGGGTCAGCGCCCGTAACAATCTCTCCGATTAGCGCCCTCTGGCTGGTATCCACGATCGAAATGGTATTGGAGATGCGGTTCATGACATACAGTTTCTGCGCGGCGGCATTCAACGCCAAACCCCTTGGCCCCCGCTTATTTTTAGGATCGACATTGGTGCCCTGCCCGCTGGGCAGCGCGACTTCGATGCGGGAAAGCACGTTGCCGTTGATATCCACTACGGCGACGCGGTCGGTGCCATACGCGGCCACATACATGAAAGAACCGCTCGGGTCAAAGGTAATTGCCGTCGGCTGAGCGAGCGCGGTGGACAGTGCGGCGGGGTTAGGAAGAACGGAATAATTGATGGCCGGATTCATATCGAACGGAGTGACCGCTCCCGTACTGACTTGCACGCGCGTGATGCGGTTATTGACGAAATGGCCTTGCAGGTTGTCTTCGAAATGAATGAGGTTGAGAGCGTCGGTATTCGATACAAACAAGTCTCCGGTCACGGGGTTGGCGGCGATGCCGAGGTTAATCGTGCCGAGGCCGGAATAGTAGCCTTGGAGCGCAGGCCGGGTGCCGGTGCTGATAATGGCTACGTCGTTATCCGGCATGCTGAAACTGATGTCCTTCGTCCAGGCCGGGTCGTTATATTTGACGATGAGACCAACTTGCGGGGGCGGCGGCAGGGCGGGGTTGACGGTACAGTTCGGGCCGCAACTCTGGCCGGGTTGCGGCTGCGGGGGCGCGAGGGGATCGAAGATTAATGTGGTGGCGTTTCCTGAGAGCGCAAAGGCTACGTACACTTTGGTGCCATCGGGACTGACTGTCAACGCTCGGGGATTTCCCCCGAACAGGGGCACTATACCGGTAAGAGCGTGCGTATTTACGTCGAAGGTTCGCACCTGGTTACTGCGGGACACGGATACATAGGCCGAGCTGCCGGCGAATACAACGTCCATGGGCTCATCCTTGGCATAAATGGTATCCGTCACGATGCCCTTCGAGACGGAGACCACGCTGATGCTGTCGGATTCCTGATTGACGACCCAAGCTTCATCATCGGTTCGAGGATTCACCGAGACTGGTTCCAGGCCGACCGGAATCTGCGCGATCAGCTTGGGGGTTGCCGCCTGCGTCACATCGAAAACGGACACGCTGGCATTCGGCGTGTTCACCGCAAACAAGCGGGTTCCGTCGGGCGACAAGCGGATGGGGCTGGTTTGAGCGCCTTCGAAATTGGCGAACGGCGTCAGGGTCTGTGCTTTCGTGCCGTGGAAGGGTTTGAGAACCGCCAACACAATGATTACCGCGGCTGATGCGAGAATCCCGCCCAGTCTTAATAGTTTTGTCAAGAGGTCGTCTCCTGGGATGGATTATGACACGTTCTACATGAAGCGACCATGAAACGAAACAGATGTAAAGCCCTCGAAGTACTACGGTTTTTTCTGCTTTCGCTTTGCGATCTCCATTCGCACTAGCAATCCGGAGGCAGGCTCCTGATGGCTGCTAGCGACCAGCTAAGTAAATCGTTTCAGAAGTTTGGTAACGTACTCCTGCGGACCGCTCTGGCGGTCGCGGCTCGGAAAAAACTTGCATGTCGAGCTGCGATCGTAGTTCCCTGACACGTGATCGAGTTTATGAAAGCGCGGGCGCGGTGCAAGCTGTCGGTTTTTTCAGCAGCCTTGGCAGGGAGCGCTAGTTTACGCCGGAGCCATTCGGCGGCCTATAAAGGTCGGTCACGCGAAAGGCACGGTACGCTGGGCCGGACGCTATATCGCCGTAGGTCATGGTTCCAGCTATCGAGTATTCGGAGGACAAGTCGATCAATCCAGAACGGTATTGGACGTCTCCGCTGAAGAACATGTAGTCGCCGTTGGAGAGTGACTGCGCGCTTCCCGCGGCAATCGAGTAAACACTAAGATCTTGCGCTACCGCATTCGAGACAGTGCGGTTCGGGATATCCACATTCAGGGCCATGCCGCGGCTATTGCCGCCGAATTGGGAAATGCGCACGTCCCCGTTGTCGAAGAGGGTCAGAGAAGTCGTGCCTCCCACCGCGAATTCCGCGTCGTGCTGGTGGGAAAACCACGGGTATTGCCCCGTGGTGAGCATCGTAAAATCGCCGTCCAACCCCATCCGCCACAGGATATTCCCCGTTCCTGTACCGTTTGCGTAATCGATATCGATTAGCCAATCTTGGTGGCGCAGGGACATCAGGATCGATCCATCCGGTTCTAACTGAAGGCTATTGCCGTGCAGCCAGTCATTGGCGGGTGACGTCATCAGGAACGGCGGACACCCGAGCAGGGCCGTTCCGTTCGGATTGTAGGTGCATTGCTCACCCAGCGTAGCCGGCCGGTTGATATTCAGTTGCGACCCGCCGCCGTCATGATCGAAGGCATTCCAAGACCACGTAACTTGCATATTCGGATCCAGATCGATAATCACATCGCCAACGATCGAGATGCGAGCAGAGTTGCCTTGTGTGCCCGGCGGGAAGATCGCCTGGTTCGAGCCGATGGCCAAGGTATGCCCGTTGGGTAAACGGATGGACTCGTGATTAAAATCGGCAATCGCCGCAGCCACCGGAAGTTGTTCGTTGACACGATCGACGTTCGTATCGCGGACCGTGTAGCCTCTCAAGTCGATTTCTTCCAGGACCTGGTACTTGGTCTGGGTTCCCCATAAGCCGGAACCTGTACCGATGTTCGACCCACCAGTATCGGCTAAAAAAGTACCTCCTCGCACCATACGATTCAATTCGTTCATCAAGTCGGTCCCAGCGTAGTACCAGACTGGCTTTCCCGCAAGATCGGTGGCGAACGGGATACATTCAATGTTGCAACCGGTCAGCAGGATTCTTTCCGGCGCCGAGGTCGCCGAAGAAGCGGGAACTTCCACAACCTCTGCGGGTAGAGACACATTAGACGGAATGGCGCCTGTCGTGAATTGCAGTGTACTGGGCCCCGTGGTGCTTACTCCCTTGGTGGTGACTAAATAGTTCATGTTGTACGTCGTAGTGGCATACATGCCGCCGATCAAAAAATTCATGCTGGCGCCCGCCTGGCAAGGCCGGCTGTCCGTAGAGAACGGCGGTTTCCCCTGTGAGGAAAAAAAGACCAGCATAGTAGACCCCGCGGGGCACGGCGGCGCGCTGAACAGCGCCACCAGCGGATGCGACGTGGCCGTTACCACCGCGCTGCCTCCGGTCACCAGCGAGGTGATGGTATAGGGGATCACCACGGCAGTTTGCTGCTGCGAGCTGTTGTCTCTGGCGGTGATACGCAACTGATAAGTGCCCTCCACGAGGTTCTGAGCCCAGACGAAGGATGGCTTCAAGTTGAAATCGTGAATCGTCTGAAATGTGCCTCCCGGAGGCTGCACGTCCAGTCGATAGTTGACTGGTCCCGCCCCCGAATCGGTGGCTCCGAACGTGATTGTCACGGGGGTGCCCACTGGCTGCGGGCTGGCGGGTGAGATCGTGGGCGTAGGCGTGACAGTCGCATGAGCGCACAGAGTCAGCAGTGCGAGGCAGACGACGAATAAGGATAGGCGCGGTTTGATCCGAAGCACGGTCTGCAAATGATAAGCCGAATCGGAGCAACAGTCAATACAAGGTGAAATACCGCTCAAAATGTTCGGAACATACTAAAACCAAGGCCGGAGGAATTTTGATTGGGTAGTAATGGACGCTCTCAAGCCGGCAGCCAGGAGGGGCGACTGGATTGAGGAGGCGCCCACCGCGGGATCAAAAAGTTCCCTCGGTTGCGCGATGGGAAGTATACCGATTATCTTGATATTTCCTAAGATGGCCCCGAAGACACCTATCACGGTCGCCTATGGCGACGGTATTGGCCCGGAAATCATGGCCGCCTGCCTGCAAATCATGGAGGCGGCGGGCGCGGCTCTCGAAAAGGAGACCATAGAGGTTGGCGAGAAGATTTACCGGAAAGGAAACAGTTCCGGGATCGACTCCAGTTCCTGGGAATCGTTGCTGCGCACGAAGGTATTTTTCAAGGCGCCCGTCACCACGCCGCAAGGCGGCGGGTTCCAGAACCTCAACGTCACGACGCGCAAGACGCTCGGCCAATATGCCAACGTGCGGCCCTGCGTCTCATACCATCCGTTCGTGGAGACGATGCACCCCGGCATGGATATTGTGGTGGTGCGCGAGAGCGAAGAAGACCTGTACGCGGGCATGGAATACCGGCTTAGCCCGGACATGACTTCAGCCATCAAGCTGATCTCGCGGCCGGGCACCGAGAAAATTGTGCGTTATGCGTTTGAATACGCGCGGCGGCACAATCGCAGGAAGGTCACCTGCTTTACCAAGGACAACATCCTCAAAATGACGGATGGCCTGTTCCACAAGATTTACAGCGAGATCGCCGACGAATATCCAGACATCCAAAAAGAACACTGCATGGTGGACATCGGCGCGGCTAAGATGGCTGACACGCCGGAGGCTTTCGACGTGATCGTCATGCCGAACCTTTACGGCGACGTCCTTTCCGACGTGGCGGCGCAAATCGCGGGCTCTGTGGGGCTGGCAGGCGCGGCCAATATCGGCGACAACTGCTCCATGTTCGAAGCTATCCACGGTTCGGCCCCGCGGCGCGCCGGGCAGAATCTGGCCAACCCCTCGGGGCTGCTCCTGGGCGGCGTGCTCATGCTGGTGCACATCAACCAGCCGGAGGCCGCCGAGCGCGTTCACAACGCGTGGCTGCGCACCATCGAGGATGGCATCCATACCTATGACATCTTCGAGGAAGGCGTCAGCACTAAGAAGGCCGGCACGAAGGAATTCGCGTGCGCCGTGATTGACCGGCTGGGGCAGAAACCCAATCGCCTGAAGCCTGTGGGCTATGGGAAAGCTTCCGCGCGGGCGCCAGGTATCGGCAAATCGGCCGCCCGAACAAAGCAGCTATCGATAGAACTGAAAGGCATCGATGTGATCGTTCATTGGCCTTCCAAGAACACCTCCGAACTGGCCACCCTGATGAACCAGCAAGGTGGGGACGGGCTGAAACTGGAGATGATCGACAACCGCGGCGTCAAGATTTATCCGGCTGGGTTGGCTGCCGCGGAGACTTTCTGCACCGACAGTTTCCGTTGCCGCTTTCTCTCCGACGGCACCGCCGATCGCGGGAAAATGCTCGACTTGGTTAAACGGATCAGCGATGCTGGTGTAGACGTGGTGATGACGGCTTCGCTCCGCACCTTCGATGGCGCGGAAGGCTATTCGCTGGCACAAGGACAATAACATGGCGACGAATCCGCTGGTAGCGGTCATGATGGGAAGCAAGTCGGACTGGGAAGTGATGCGCCAGGCCGGAGAAGTGCTGACGCAATTCGGGATTCCGCATGAGTGCCGGGTGCTCTCGGCGCATCGCACACCCGCCGAAACGGCGGAATATGTAGGCCAGGCGGAGAGCCGCGGCATCGAGGTAATCATTGCCGCGGCCGGAGGAGCGGCCCACCTGGCAGGAGTATGCGCGGCGCACACGGTTCTTCCGGTTCTCGGAGTTCCTATGGAGAGCGCATCTCTTAAGGGCATGGACTCGCTGCTCTCCACGGTGCAGATGCCGGCCGGCATTCCGGTCGGGACGCTGGCCATTGGGACGCCTGGAGCGCGCAATGCGGCGCTTCTGGCGGTGGCGATTCTGGGGGGCAGCAGACCGGAGTTGCGGGACAAGCTACGGGCCATGCGGGCGGAACAGCGGCGGAAGATTCTAAGCGAGACCCTGGCTTAACGCTTTACTGAATCGGGAAAGGGCTTCGCGCCTGGCGTTCCCCGGGTAAGCTGCGAAAAAAGTCACAGATTTTCCACAGCGGGCTATCTGTAACCCATAGACCCTTCATATAGATAAAATTCTTGACCTTATACTAGATCTTGGGGCACTATTACGGAGGTGTTTCCGTTCAGGAAACCCAGAGAGGAACGAACATGGGCCAGCTCTCCGTCGATCTGAGTGCGAAAATAGAGGCGTTGAAGACCAAAACCACCCTTAAAACCCGAGAGGGAATCGCTTTCCCGCGCTACTTTACAGCCCGGCTGGAGGCCGGCAAAACTCCCTACGATGAAGTCCAGTGGGAGACGCGGACAGCTTCCATCGGCAACGATAAGGGCTCCGTTATTTTCGAGCAGCGCGATGTGGAAGCGCCGGCCGATTGGTCGCAGACCGCCACCAATATCGTCGCCAGCAAATACTTCCATGGGAAATTGGGCGCTCCCGAACGCGAGACCAGCGTGGCCCAACTGGTCCAGCGGGTGGTAGATACGATCGCGGGGTGGGGGAAGAAGGACGGCTATTTTCACGCGCCAGACGACGCCGAAAACTTCCGCAACGAGCTGGCCCACCTCATGCTCACCCAAAAAGCCTGCTTCAACTCTCCTGTATGGTTCAACGTGGGCGTCAAAGAGACCCGGGGTTACGGGTGGATCTACGACGAAGCTTCCGAGCGCGTCACCAAGCTCGAATCCGGCACCCTGCGGCCGCAGTGCTCCGCCTGCTTCATCGTTTCCGTCAAGGATTCCCTGGAATCCATCCTCGATCTGGCCAAGACGGAAGGCATGCTCTTCAAGTGGGGATCCGGGACCGGAACTAATCTCTCCACGATTCGCGAAGAAGATGCAGTGCTCTCCGGAGGCGGCCGCGCGTCCGGACCTCTTTCCTTCATGAAGGGCTTCGACGCCTTCGCCGGGGTTATCAAGTCGGGCGGCAAAACCCGCCGCGCCGCCAAGATGGTGATCCTGAACTCCGATCATCCCGATATCGAGCAGTTCATCTGGTGCAAAGCGAAGGAAGAGAAGAAGGCTTACACACTGGTGGAGGCCGGTTACGATTCCTCCCTCGATGGCGAAGCCTACAGCTCCATCTTTTTCCAGAATGCCAACAACTCCGTCCGTGCGACCGACGATTTCATGGAAGCGGCCGCGCAGGATGCCGATTGGTGGACCAAGGGAGTGGCCACGGGGCAGCCAGTCAAGCGCTTGAAGGCACGCGAGCTCCTGCGCCAGATCGCCGAAGCCACACATCAGTGCGGCGACCCAGGCATGCAGTTCGATACCACCGTGAACCGATGGCACCCCTGCAAGAACACGGCGCGGATCAACGCCTCGAATCCCTGCTCCGAATACATGTTCCTGGACGATTCGGCCTGCAACCTCTCGTCGCTTAACCTGATGAAATTCGTCGGGCCGGATGGCCAGTTCGATGTCGAAGCTTTCCGCCATGCAGTCGACACGATGATCGTGGCGCAGGAAATCATCGTTGATAATGCCAGCTACCCGACTCAGAAGATCGGCGAGAACTCGCACAACTTCCGCCCGCTCGGCCTGGGGTTCGCCAACCTCGGCGCCCTTCTAATGTCGATGGGCATCCCGTACGACAGCGACCAGGGCCGCGAATATGCCGGCGCCATTACGGCCGTCATGTGCGGGCAAGCCTATCTGACCAGCTCGCGGATTGCCGAAACCACCGGTCCGTTCGCCGGCTATGCCGCCAACGAGGATCCGTTTCTTCAAGTGATTCGGATGCATCGTGACGCGGCCGGGCGTCTGAACCGCCACAATCTGCCCACTGCCCTCTATCAGGGCGCCCAGCAATGCTGGGACGACGCCTACGATTCCGGCCGCCGCTACGGTTATCGAAACGCGCAGGTGACGGTAATCGCTCCTACCGGTACGATCGGCTTCATGATGGACTGCGACACCACCGGCATCGAGCCCGACCTGGCGCTGATCAAGTACAAGAAGCTGGTCGGCGGAGGCGTGATTAAGATCGTCAACAACACCGTGCCGCAAGCGCTCATCAAATTGGGATATACGCCCGACCAGGCCGAGCAGATCGTCACCCACATCGATTCCACCGGCACCATTGAAGGCGCGCCGAACCTCAAGCCGGAGCATCTGCCGGTCTTCGATTGCAGCTTCCGCCCGCAGAACGGCACGCGCGCCATCCACTACATGGGCCATGTGCGCATGATGGCGGCGGTCCAGCCATTCATCTCCGGAGCAATTTCGAAAACGATCAACATGCCCGAAGAATCCACGGTGGAAGACGTCATGAACGCTTACACCGAAAGCTGGAAGCTCGGGCTAAAAGCGGTCGCCATTTACCGCGACAACTCCAAGAAGGTACAGCCGCTCAGTTCGGGATCGGGCAAAGGGGAGAAGAAGGCAACCGCCACTGCCATAGCGCCTGCTCCCGCTGCCGTGGAAAAGGTCGTCTACCGGCCCGTTCGCCGCAAGCTACCTGACGAACGCCGCTCCATCACCCACAAGTTTTCGATCGGCGGCCATGAGGGCTATATCACCGTCGGCATGTATGATGATGGCGCGCCGGGCGAGATCTTCATCACCATGGCCAAGGAAGGCTCGACCATTTCCGGCCTCATGGACGCCTTCGCCACCGCGGTCAGCTTCAACCTGCAATACGGCGTACCCCTCAAGTTCCTCGTGGACAAATTTGCCCATGTGCGGTTTGAGCCCAGTGGCTGGACGGGAAATCCGCAGGTGCCCTATGCCAAGTCCATCATGGATTACATCTTCCGCTGGCTCGGCACCAAATTCCTGGGCGAGGAATACGCCGCCACGGAAGCCGGCGAGACTCTCAAGCTTCGCCCGACCGAACCTGACCCGCAGCAGGCATTGCCGTTTGCCCCGGTAGTCGCAGACGCCCCGCTCTGCGCCGAGTGCGGCTCCATCATGACCCGCAACGGGAGCTGCTACAAGTGCGGGAATTGCGGCGGAACGAGCGGGTGCAGCTAGACGGGGCATCCTTATGAGTAACGCGAGTCGCATCGAACGGGATCTGACGCGGAATTTCGAGATTGGAATTTGGGATTTACGTGAGCTCGACAAAGCGGGACCCACGCGTATTGGAACACATCATTGGAGATGTGACGACGGGTCGCTGCTTGAGGCTCAGTTACTGGTGGTTCGCACCCAGGTGGATATGTCGTGACTGCGGCCGAATAGTTCTGCTGTAGGTGTGAATCGTCCCTCATAACGGGACGCCGTCGCGTAGCGCCTGAGCACGGACCTTGGGCCGGAGCATATCTTCAGTGGCGACGTCGACGCGAAGTTTGAGCGCGCCCTGGAGGTCCATTAGCAGCCCGCCCAAGTCCATTAGGGTGCGGTCCGGGTCGAGATCTACTAGAAAATCGATGTCGCTCGCCGGGCCTTGGTCCCCACGCGCCAGCGAGCCGAACACACGGACGTTGCGCGCGCCATGCTGGCGCCGTGGTACGGCCCGCGTCCCTCAGGCGCTCGCTCAAATCGTTGCAACGAGTTGATACTTAGCTGCGCGGGGCTCGATGACTCGCTTCCGGCCGTGACCGGGATTGATCTCCTCACGAGCATGGAGTAATCCGAAAGTTTCCAGCAGGGACACATCCCGCTGCACCGCTTTCCTGTCCCGCATCAGGGTTACGGCGAGTTCGGAAACCGCTGCCGGCTTTTGACGAACGGCACGGATCACCCGCACTCGCTCTGGCGACAGCACGCGGACGAGATCAGTGGGGTCTTCGAAGGTCATCGTGATTTCCGGTGGAAGTCTTTCACCGCGGTCGAGTTTTTGAGCTCGTTCGAGCGAGCGCCCGATGAATTCCTCGACCGGCCCAGACGAAACGGTCAACCGCAGTTTCGTTGTCTTACTGGGCTTTGCCACGTTCTTCATCTTCCCTCCTCCAGAGTTCCCGGACCTTATCGTAGAACCGCTGAGCCACTACTTCGTATACGTAGAACCGCATGGCTCCTGGTTTCCCATAAAAGTGCCGATGATGGTGGCCGTGACTATTGTCGTAGCCGAGGACACGCCCATGTCCTTCCCACATACGGCCGGGTTGATATAGGCGGGGCGTATTTCACAAGCTCGCCATCTCGGGATTGCCAGACTTCTTCCTTGAGCATTGCTCCGCGCCGCGGCCGCTTCAAATAAATCGTGTCGTCGACAACTTTTTGAACCAGCGGCCTGCCGGTCCGCTTTGTCCCCAAGGCCCAGGATAGCACAGGTGCGTCATGCCAAGCCGCATCTGTACTTGGCCACGTCGCCCGGTTCCGTCGCGCAAACGGAAGCTGCTAGCGAGTTCAGACACTGGGGCGGGACTATGCGGCTGCAGCTAACGAACTCGAGTCCCTGCAGAACTTGCTCCGACCGTCCGGACGGCCCTCGGCCGGGTTCGAGGGCGGCTGGCAATGCAGCTCCTTTAGTTCTTGTGAAACACCGCCGGCGGAGGGGCGTCCATGTATAGGGACGAATCGGAAACAAAATGGTTGCAGGCGCGGTTTCAGAGGGCGCTCATTGCCCAGTAGCTTCCAGGACTTTTGCCACAAACAGCGCGGGCGCCTGCTGCGGAGCCAGGTGGCCCTGCCCTTCCAGGATGACGAGATGGCAATTCGCCATTGACGAACAAACCAAGCGCGCGGCAGCGCCCATGTGATCGGGACTTTTCTCACCCAAAAACATGGTGGTCGGCGCCGCCCAGTTCGCGAGTGCCGCTGAGGAAGGGCGGAATTCGCTGACGGCGCGAACTTCGCGCGGAAGAGTCGGAGCCAGCGCAACCAGTCCGGGCCAGGCCGGCGAGCTACGCATGAGGTTTACAGCTTGAAGGCCCACAGCTTCCTCCAGGAATCGTGCCGTGACCCGTTCTTTGTCTCCCGCCTCGGCCGCCTGAGTGATCTCGTTTAACATTTTGGTGTGCGCGGGCCGCGGCTTCTCGTAAATCGGAGGTTCGTAGAGGATCATGCGCGAGACGTTCTGCAACGGTTTCCCTTGGCTTGCGGCAATCACGGAAAGAAACGCCCCGTAGGAATGGGCCACCAAAGTGACGGGCTCTTCCGCGACGGCGATCACGGTCGCGATATCTTCCACTTCGGCTTGAACGGAATACGACGGTGCGTCACCGCTCGCACTTCGCCCGCGGCGATCCATCACATATAGCGTGAACTTGCGGCTCAGCTCGGGAAGCACGAGCGCCCAGGACAATGCCGTGGAAGCCGCGCCGTGTATGAGTACCATGGGAGGCCCGGTGCCGATCTTGATTATCGAAATGGGAGTGCCGTCCTTGGAACGGACCGTAATTCGCGGCTGAGCGAACAATACTCCGGTACTCATGCGTGGCGCAGGGCCACTATCCCGCCGCCCTTCGTTGTCCCGCGCCTTCCATCATGTCCTCCAGCTTCCCGAGCACCTGCATCGCCGTGAAGCACTGCTGAACGCTGGCGTTGGGCTCGCGTTTCTCTTTAATGGCGGCGAAGAACTCGCGGTCCTGCAGCTCGATCCCGTTCATGGAGACATCCACCTTCGAGACGTCAATCTTGTTCTGATCGCCGTCCACCAGGTCGTCGTAATAGGCCTGGTAGGTGCCGTTGTCGCAGATGTAGCGGAAAAACGTGCCGATCGGGCCCTTGTTGTTGAACGATAGCGAAAGCGTGCAGATGGCGCCCGAAGGCACTTTCATGAGGATGCCCACATCCATCGCGATCTTCAGTTCCGGATGGTGGGGGCCTTCGACGGCGTAGCATTCCGAAACCAGCTCGCCGGTTTGATATTGGAACAGGTCCACGGTGTGGCAGGCGTGGTGCCAGAGCAGATGGTCCGTCCAGCTCCTCGGCTTGCCGGCAGCGTTCATGTTCGTCCGCCGGAAGAAGTAGGTCTGCACGTTCATCTGCTGGATGTGCAATTCACCGGCCGCGATCTTCTTGTGAACATACTGATGGCTGGGGTTGAAGCGCCGCGTGTGGCCGCCCATGCAGACTACGCCGGTTTCCTTGGCTACCTTCACCAACATCTCGGAATCCGCCACCGAATCGGCGATGGGAATTTCGATCTGCACGTGCTTGCCGGCGCGCATGCACTGGACACCTTGCTTGGCGTGCACTTGCGTGGGCGAAGCCAGGATCATGGCTTCGAGGCCAGGCTGCTTGAGGCTCTCGCCCAGATCCGACGTCCAATGAGGAATCTTGAATCGTTTGGCGACTTCTTCGGTGGAAGCCGGGCTTCCGCCTGCCAGGGTGATCACTTCGATCCCCGGGATATTCTGCATCGCCTCCAGATGCTTGATGCCGAATGCGCCTTGTCCCGCGACTCCGACTTTCATGATTAGCTGGCCACCTCTTGATGTTGTTGCTGCTGCTGTTCTTTTTCGCGCCGCAGCCGCCGCCCTTCCGCCTGCACCACCACCAGGCACATCAGCAGACCCAGGGGATGGGCGCCGAGTTCCACCAGCGGGTGCGATTTGAGAGAGCGGAACACGTCAATGCTCTCGTCCGCCAGGGTGTCGATCTTCTCCATTTCCGCCGGCGTGAGGCCGTAATTCTTGGCCACTGCCTTCGGATCTTCCAGCAGTTCGATACGGAGCCGTTGTTTATGGCGCAGATCGTAGATGAGCTTGTTCAACGGATACGACGAGGGTGCGGGGTGCTTGTAGAACTGGTAACCGCCTAGATTCTGGAAGTCCCATTTCGGCTTGGGGGCCTCGCCCGTGGGCTTCGTGGTGCGGGTCGGGATGAACTGCATAACCGCATGGCCGTGATGCCAGGTGGGCTGATAGGTGATCAGGTCGCCGGGCACCTTGCCAATGGCGCCGAACATCATGGCCCAGGCCAGCAGTTCCGTGTTGCCCACTTCATCCAATTGCTCCACCGTCAAATCGACGATGGCATCGGTGTTGCCCCGTTCCAGGTGGGCGATGGCCCAGTGATCGAAATCGAACGCCGGCTGCGGGTATTTCCAGGTGCCGGGATAGTGCGACATGCCGCCGCTGGCAATAATGGCAACCTTTTCCGGGCGCGCATCGATGACCTTACGGATTGCTTTGCCGAGAGCGTAGCAGCGCTGCGGACTAGGCAAGGGCGGCAGGTAGGTATTGACGAAAATCGGCACCAGCGGAATGCTCCGGCCCTCGATGACCCATTCGAAAACAGTCGCGAAGGAGTGGCCCAGCAAGGCGTCTTGCGAATAGGCCATGTCGAAGCCTTCGCGCACCAGGTCGTCCAGGAGTTGCTCGGCGAATGGCAAGTGAGTTTCGAGGCTGTAGTCGCGGCCCGCAAAGGCGGCGGTAGTACGCTCGCCCGCGATCACCGCAAATGTCGGGACCGAGGAAAGGAAGAAGGTCTCCAGGTGGTCGCTGCCGATAATGATGGCCAGGTCCGGCTTGGTCTCATCCAGCGTTCTGCCGAGCTGCCGCATGGCAGCGATATCCGCATCGAGCTGCGCGGGGTCCTCACTGGGAGGACGCGTGAAGATTTGCGGCGCGTGCACCGTGGCCATGGCCGCTACGATTTGTCCCATAATTGAATCCTCCTTTAAAAACGACCGGCGACGAAAAGCGATCGCCGGCGCTACGATCAGGCTGCGCTGCTGTCGGCCTCATCTACGAATTCGACCCCGAGTTCCGCCAACTTGGCACGGAGGCCGTAAAAATCCAATCCCAATTCGCCGTTCCGCAGGCGTTCGCGGCTCTTCTCCTCTTTGGCAAGGCGCTGCTGGCTGGCCTTGGCTACCTGGGCCGCGGCTTCGCGCGCCACCACCACCACGCCATCGGCATCGGCAACGATCACGTCGCCGGGGTTAACCAGCGCGCCGGCGCACACCACCGGGATATTGATATCGCCCGGCACATTCTTGACCGTGCCCTGCGACGAAACGGCCTTCGACCACACCGGAAAATTCATGGCGGCCAGTTCCACGGTGTCTCGCACGCCGGCATCGATAATCAGCCCCGCGATGCCATGGGCCTGGCACGAAACGCCCAGCAACTCGCCGAAATAGCCATCCGTACATTCCGAGGTAGGCGCCACCACCAGCACATCGCCCGGCTTGCACACCTCGATGGAGGCGTGAATCATGAGATTGTCGCCCGGCGCGATCGAAATGGTGACGGCACTGCCCACAACCCGCGCGGTGGGATAGATGGGCCGCATATAGGGCCTCATCAGGCCGGTACGCCCCTGCGCCTCGTGTACGGTGGCGACCCCAGCACTCCCCAGAATTTTGACAGCTTCGGAATCGGCGCGCGCAATGCGCCGGATGATCTTATGGCTCATGACAGTAGGTTCTTCTCTTAATGTTACGCTACTCGACTAATGCAGCGGAATTGGCGACCGCCATCCGCTGAATCTCCGGCTTGCGGAAGCCGCCATCGAGCAGCGTCTGGGCGAAGAGGGCAAAGCCCTCGGCGACCGGCGGGTTGATGGTCTGGCCCAGGTCCGTCGAAAGCAGGCAGCGCTCCGGACCCACGGCGCGAATCGCCTCGATCACCCCCTGCCACGTGGCTTTCCCGGTGTGCATGGTGGTAAAGCAATGTTCGATGTATGCGCCCGTATTGGCCAGTTCCACCTGCTCTTGGGCGGTCAGGTTTTGGGACGGGAATTCCGCGTGAGTGACCAGCACCTTGCGAACCTTCATCTCGCGGGCCGTCTTCACCAACGGGAAGATTTCATGGCGGCCCAGGTGACCGGTGGCGAGGATCATATCGTGCTTCGCAATCAGCTCGATACAAGAACGCACAGCCGAAGAAATAGCGCCATTCCCGTCGAGAACGGTCATACGCGGCGGGGAGATCCCCATAGCCGAGATTTCGCGCTGAATCTCCGCCCAGAACGGTAGTTTTTTGTTGCCTCCTGTGGGCAGTCCAGCCGTCTCGTTTTCGGCATCCACTGTGGGGAACCAAACAATTTTGGCGCCGGAACGGCCGGCAATATCGACGGCAACGGGATTCAACCCGCCTACGGAATGGTTGAGAGTAATGGCTCCATGTGCGTGAATGCCGGGCACCGCTGCGGTGACCACCTTGGCCCGCTCAGCCGTGCACAGATAGTGGGACTTCAAGACGAAGCCCTTTAATCCGCTGGAAAGGAACTCCTTTGCGAGCCCCAGATCGTCGATGCGGCGGGCGATGATGTCCGGCGCCACGTGGACTTGCAGGTCGTAAGCCCCCTGAATGGCGTCCCAGGCTTCGGCGGAAGCAGACACAGAGGTAGCGGTAATCGTTTGTGTAGCCATAAATACGGGAAAAAGCGAGAAAAATTGAGTATGACAGGTGCCGCGGGAGGGCGTCAACCGCCAACGTTGTCTCATGCAGGATGAGCTACCCTTGCGCCCGGCAGTCGCAACGCAATACAATCCCGCTAGTCTGTTATTTCCAGGAGGAGCGCATGAATCGACGGACCTTATTGAAATCATCACTGCTGGGCGGCGCGGTCGCGGCCGCTCCGGCGTTCGCGGCGCGGGCACTCGGTTCCAAATCGGAGAGCCCCGTCGTCGAGACCACCGCGGGCAAGGTGCGGGGGATTGACAATAACGGCGTCCACGTCTTTCGCGGGATTCCGTACGGCGCTTCCACGGCGGGCGCGAACCGGTTTGTGCCGGCCCGCAAGCCGGAGCCCTGGACCGGAGTGCGCAACGCTTTCGAGAACGGCCATACGGCCACGCAGATTATGCCGGCGGCTAGCGCAATCGGTTTCGGCCTGCGCTCGAATGCCGTCCAAGGTGAGGACTGCCTGGTTCTGAACGTCTTCACCCCCGGTGTAAACGACGGGCGTAAGCGGCCGGTAATGGTGTGGATCCATGGCGGCGGCTACACCTACAGCTCCGGCACGACTCTGGTCGCGGACGGCGCCAACCTGGCGCGCTCGGGCGATGTTACGGTGGTTTGCCTGAATCACCGGCTCAATCTCTTCGGACACCTGTTCCTGGCCGACGCGGGCGGCGAAAAATACGCCGATTCGGGAAATGTGGGGATACTCGATCTCATCTCCGCGCTCGAATGGGTGCGCGATAACGGCGCGCGGTTCGGCGGCGATCCGGGAAACGTGACGATCTTCGGACAGTCGGGTGGAGGAGGCAAGGTAAGCACCCTGCTCGCGATGCCTCGGGCGAAAGGCCTGTTTCATAAGGCCGTAGTGGAAAGCGGCTCAACTCTCAAGCAACTTTCCCGCGCCGACGCCGTGAAGAATACAGAGAAATATTTCGCGCATCTCGGGTTGAAGCCGAGCCAGGCCGATGAATTGCAGACCATGCCTGTGGACAAGCTGCTCGCGGCGCTCACCGCAACAAACATTCGCCTCGGGCCGGTGGTGGATGGCAGAGCTCTCCCCCGAAACCCGTTCGATCCCACGGCGCCGGACAGCTCCGCGGACGTGCCGGTGATGATCGGCACGGCGGAAACCGAGGGCACATATTTCGCTGCTCCCGATCTGCTCTCGCTCGACGAAACCGCGGTGCGCGCGCGGCTGCGGCAGCGGTTGGGTGGCGATACCGACCGTATCGTCGATCTGTTCCGCAAGGACCGGCCCAAAGCTACCCCCAGCGAGCTGTATTTTGCGATTCTGGCGTTTCCGACCAAAGCGAACCTGCAAGCCGAGCGCAAAGCCACCCTAGGCAAGGCCCCGGCATTCCTTTACTGCATGAACTGGCGGACCCCGGTGCAGGATGGAACGCGCCTCTCGCCGCATTGCCTCGAACTGCCATTCGTTTTCAATAATGTCTGGCACATGCCGGAACTGGTCGGCACAGGACCGGAGATCCAACCGCTGGCCGATAAGGTGAGCGGCGCGTGGGTGGCGTTCGCGCGCACCGGCAATCCCAGCCACTCCGGCATTCCGCAGTGGCCCGCGTTCAATGTCACCCAGCGCCCCACCATGTTCATCAATAATGAATGGAAAGTCGTCAACGACGCAAACCGAGAAGAGCGCCTGGCAATGGCGAAGTTCGAAGACCTCCCGATGACCTGAGTGTCACAGGCATTGTTTCTTGTGCGATGAGCAAACCTAGAGGCTAATGAACCGAAGCCATTCCCGTATATTGACCACGCACTGCGGCAGCCTGCCGCGTCCGCATGACCTACTGGATCTGATGAAGGCCAAGCTTCAGGGCGCGCCGCACAACCCCGAAGTCTATGACCGGCGCGTCCGCCATGCGGTCGCAGATATCGTGCATAAGCAGGTGGAGTGCGGTATCGACATTCCCACCGATGGCGAACAGGGCAAGCATGGCTTTTTCGCATATGTCAGCGAGCGGCTGACGGGGTTCGAGCCACGGCCCAGCGCGCGATATCCGCGCTTCGCCGCCGAAATGGAAGCGTTCCCGGAATATTATGAGCAGTACATGAGCCAAGCCATGCTGGGCGGCTCGGTGGCGCCCATCGTGCCGCTAGTTTGCACCGGACCAGTGACTTATTGCGGCGCGGAGGCGGTCCGGCGGGATATCGAAAACCTGAAGGCGGCGCTCGCCAGTGTCCACGCCGAAGATGCTTTTCTGCCATCGATCGCACCCAGCGGGGTAGGTTCCAACGAATACTACGCTTCGGAGGAAGAATATTTCCACGCGCTGGGCGCAGCCATGCGCACCGAATACCAAGCCATCGTGGATGCCGGCTTGATTCTGCAACTGGACGATCCATTTCTCACGGAGCTGTTCGGCAGGCCGGAAGTGACCCCGCAGGAAAAGAAGAAGACGGCTGCGACGTGGGTGGATGCGCTGAACCATGCGATCCGCGGCATTCCCGAAGAGAAGATCCGCTTTCATACCTGCTACGGCATCAATGAAGGCCCTCGCATCCACGATGCCCCGCTGGGCGATGTGGTGGAGGCCATGCTGGGTATCCACGCGGGAGCTTACTCGTTCGAAGCGGCCAACCCGCGGCACGAGCATGAATATCACCTTTGGGAGAAGGTCAAGCTGCCGCAAGGGAAGGTAATCATTCCGGGCGTGGTGACGCATGCCAGCAACATCGTGGAACACCCGGAGTTGATTGCCGAGCGGCTTGTGCGATATGCGCGCCTGGTCGGCCGCGAGAACGTGATCGCGGGAACCGATTGCGGCTTCTCCTCCCAGGCCACGTACACGCCGGAAATTCACCCCACTGTGGTTTGGGCCAAGTTTCAGGCCATGGCGGAGGGCGCGCGGCTGGCCAGCCGGCAGCTATGGAGCTAACGATCAGGACTCCGAGCAGGCTGTTGTCTGCAAAATCCGCCGCACAATGATGGGGCCCTGCCGCGAAGCAGGCCACCCTGGCGGTCCACCAAGAGATTTCAGGCAAATATACCGGTCGGATTTCCCGATGCAGGCTTGCAGAATGAGTTATCGTTTGCGCTTGCCACGCCGGGGAATGTAGTGGAAGCGGATGAGGTAAATGTTCTCGCCGCGGCCATGTTTGGCGACTTTGAGCAGGTCGATCACGCCGAGGAAGCCGGACTCGCGGGCCAATTGCGGAGTAATATCGGGAAAACCGATGGGCTGGATCGAATCGATTTCAATTTCGCCCTCCTCCATGGGATAGCGGTGCCCGACTTTGACGTGCGGGCGCATCCAGATGCGGACGCTGCAAGTGATCTCGCCGCTCCGGACGGCTTCGCGGAGGCGCTTGGTGAAGACCATGGAACGAGTCTACAGCGTTGGAGAATTGGCAACCGCTCCCTCCCCGGTCGCGGCTGGCAAAACGACTCAGGCCGCTTTCGCCACTTTACGCTGAAACGCGTCGCACGGGCAGAAATCGCGGTCCAGCAGATCGCCAACCATCGCGAGGCAGGGATGCGTCCCTGAAATTGAGTGCTCCGATTCCAGGTGATGGCACTTGGCACAGCGGACTTCAGGTTCCTTGTTTTTGGCCATACCGCTGAGACTCTTATTTTATTTGACGTGTCCGGAACCCCTGTCGTTACAGGCTCCGGCTCGCGCCCGGTGCGAGACGAAATCGAATCTGGCGCGTCTGAACAGATGAGAGCACAGGCCGATTCCTTGGGGGGTTCGGCCGGCGCAAACCACAAGCATCACAGCATTTGGAGGATCAAGGATACATGAAACCCGAAAGATTTTTGGCGCGTCCAGCGGCCGTTGTTTTGGCGGCAGCCCTGGGCGTGGGCGGTCTGGCGCTGGCCGGCGCAGAACGCTGGGTAAACCCGCCGGCCACCATGAAATTCGCCAGCCCGGACGAGCCGCCCAGCCGCACCAGCTTTGCTCCGGTGGTTAAGAAAGTTTTGCCGGCTGTCGTCACTGTCTCTTCTTCCAAGGTTGTAAAGACGGGATTCCAGGGCCAGGATCAACAAGTCGATCCGCTGTTCCGGCAGTTCTTCGGCGGCCGCGGATTCAACATGCCGCGCCAGCAGCGTGAAGAGGGTTTGGGATCGGGCGTCATCGTGAGCCCGGAAGGCTATATCCTGACGAATAACCACGTGGTCGATTCGGCAAGCGAAGTGCGCGTCACCCTCGCCGATCAGCGGGAATTCAAAGCGAAGGTGGTCGGAACCGATCCGAAAACCGACATCGCTGTTTTGAAGATTAATGCGTCGGACCTGCAACCGATCGTGATTGGCGATTCCGACAAGCTGCAGGTGGGCGACTACGTCCTGGCAGTTGGGAATCCCTTCGGTATCGGTAAGACCGTGACCATGGGAATCGTAAGCGCCACGGGGCGCGCCGGCCTTGGTATCGAAGATTATGAGAACTTTATCCAGACGGACGCCTCGATCAACCCGGGCAACTCGGGTGGCGCGCTAGTGAATGACCGCGGCGAACTCGTGGGAATCAATACCGCCATCATCAGCCATGGATCGGAAGGCAACCAGGGAATCGGATTTGCGGTTCCAGTCTCGGTGGCGCGCAACGTGATGGGCCAACTTCTGGAGAACGGAAAAGTGACGCGGGCCTACATCGGCGTGATGGCGCAGGACGTGACTCCCGCGATCGCGCGCGCTTTCCATGAGAAGGAAGTATCCGGCGCTCTGGTCGGCGACGTGAGCCCCAACAGCCCCGCTTCGCGTGCGGGCCTGCAGAAGGGCGATATCATTCTGGAAGTGAATGGCAAACCAGTGACGAACGGCGCGCAGTTGCGCATGAACGTCTCTCTCATGCAGCCGGGGTCCACGGTTAATCTGAAAGTATTGCGCGATGGCGCGATGAAGGACTTCACCCTCCGCCTGGCGGAACTGCCTACCGAGCAAGCCAAAGCGGAACCGAATACCGGCGATAACGAGAGCGCGATGGAAGGGGTTTCCGTGGAGAACGTGAACGCCCGGACCGCCCGCGAACTGGGCCTGCCAGCGACCACACCCGGCGTTGTCGTAACCGACATCGATCCTTCCAGCCAAGCCGCTCGTTCCGGCCTGCAGCGTGGCGATGTCATCCAGGAAGTGAATCATCACGCGGTGACGAATACGTCGGAGTTCGAGCGCGCGATTCATAACTCGAAAGACGAAACCCTCTTGCTGGTGAACCGGCAAGGAAACACGCTCTTCGTCGCGGTGTAACCGCTTTCTTTCCTGCCCTTCCAGCGGCGCGAGTCTCGGGCGAAAGTCCAGGACTCGCGCCTTTTTTTATTGTTCGTTCAGGAATTCGATAAAAGGAGTCATCACCCGGAAACGTTCCACGATTTCGCGGTAAAGGGCAGGGGTAGTCGCCATTTCCGGCCCCAATTGGACATACAGGATGAACTGCTTGAAGCGTAGCAGGTCGGCTGCGGGATGTTCCGTGGGGAATCCCTTGGGCCCGCGCGTCAGTTGCTCGCCCTGCAATTCTCCCAGCAGCTTGCGAAGTTTCGGCGCGCTCAGGATCTTGCGCATCCGGGCATGGTTCTCCGCGATGTGCTGCCGCAGAGCCAGTAAGACGTCCTTATCCGGCATATATAGTCCGCCCCCGATGGCCACTTCCTTCGGCGAGATGGCGAAATAATAACCGGCGCGCTCGTGCCGCCCCGCCCCACGCCAGCGGAAGTTCGCGGCGAGGTGATCCTTGTATGGCGTCTTGTCTTTGCTGAAACGCGTGTCGCGATAGATGCGATAAATCGCTTTCTCGGGGTCCGTCACGTAATTATGAGCAAAATCCAGCATGGCGCGGTTCACTGCCCCCACCAGCTCGCACATCGGCTGCTTCAACTTTTCTTCAAAAATCTGTTTCCGCGGCTGAAACCAGTCGCGATTGTTGTGCCGCGTGAGGGCGCGGAAGAATTCGATACCTTCAACCGGAAAACCTGGAAATCCGGAGCGCACAGAGCCTCCCTTTATAATTGAGTTGATGTTATCCCCGGAAGAGGCGCGTGCACGCCTCGCCGAGATTCCCAATGTAACTGTTTCCACGGGCACTCCGCTTTCCCTTTACACACGTTTCGGCATCGGCGGACCGGCGGACGTCTACGCCGAGACCTGCAGCGATGAATCCTTCATCGCCGCTTTTCGCGAGGCGCGGGGGAGCGGGCTGGCCACCGTGGTGATCGGCGGTGGAACCAATCTGATCGTCTCGGACGCGGGCTTCCGCGGCATCGTTCTCCGCTACCGCGCCGACCGGCTGCAGGCCCACGGGAACTGTGTGACGGCGGATGCGGGAGCGGTCCTGCAGGAACTGGTGGATTTTGCGATCACGCACGGTCTCAAGGGTCTCGAAACGTTAGCTGGCATTCCCGGCTCCGTCGGCGCAGCCGTGTACGGCAACGCGGGCGCCTACGGCCACTCCATTTCCGAGCGCGTGACCGCCGTACGATTTTACGATGGCGCGCAGATGCGGGTGTTCTCAAATGAGGAATGCCAGTTTCACTATCGCGAGAGCCTTTTCAAGCGCCGCAAAGAATGGATTATCTTTTCCACGGAACTGCGCCTGGAATCTGCGGACTCGCGGGACTTGCGCCAGATCGCCGATGACATCCTGCGGGTGCGCAACGAAAAATTCCCCGTGACTATGAAATGCGCCGGGAGCATTTTCAAGAACCTGATGTACGCGGAATTGCCGCCGGATGTGGCTGCCGCCGTCCCTGCAGCGGTAGTACGCGAAGGAAAGGTCCCCTCGGCCTATTTTCTAGAGCAGGTGGGAGCGAAGGGAACAGAGCGGGGCCAAATCCGAGTAGCCACATACCATGCCAATCTCATCTATAACGCCGGCGGCGGGACGGCCGAGGACCTATGCGCACTGATTGCGGACTTGAAGAGCCGGGTCCGTGAGCGGTTCGGAATCGAACTGGAAGAGGAAGTCCAGTACGTCGGATAACTGCCGCCTGCCGATTTGATATCCTTTTTCTCCAAGCTGGCAGAGGCGGCACCGAATGGAAGAACGAAAGCTGCGTGCGTGGTGGTGGCACAAACAAGGCCTGGACGGGTCTCTCCAAGGGAAGCCGCCGGCTGAGGTCCTGGAACGCTCCGGCTGGGCGCGATCGGTAGGCAGCATCAGTCCATACCTGACCATGTTTTCACGCGCGGGAACGGCTCGAAGCGCCGTAGAGCAAGCCCAGGCCGGCTTACAGATCCACGAATTACCCGCGGCCCGCGGATGCACTTATGTTGTGCCGGCAAGAGACTTCGGCCTCGCGCTGAAGGCCGGCGAGGAATTTGGGAAAGCGGAAATGAAGGTTGCGGCCAAGCTCGGGGTGACGGAGAAGGAAATCGATAAGCTTTGCGACAGCGTAGTCAAGGCTCTGGCGAAGGGGCCGCTCGATCCAGCCGGTATTCGCGAGGCCACGGGCAATGCTTCGCGCAGCCTGGGCGAGGAAGGAAAAAAGAAGGGGCTCACTACGACTCTGCCGCTGGCTCTTGGAAAGCTGCAAGCCATTGGCGAGATCCGGCGGATTCCGGTAGACGGACAGTTGACCACCCAGCGATATCTCTATTGTCTCTGGCGGCCGAATCCCGTGGAGTTGGTCAAATTGTCCGCCGAAGAGGCGTATACCGAACTGGCGCGGCATTACTTCGATTGGATCGGTCCGGCAACCCTTTCCGATTTCCAGGGGTTTTCCGGCCTCGGCGTCAAGGCGAGCCAAGCGGCCATTGCTCCACTGGGCTTGGTGCCGCTGGAAGAAGGAAGTAAGCATCTCCTCTTCAAAGGAGATAAAGAGAGACTCCTGGAGTTCAAGGCGCCGGCGAAGCCCCAATACGCGCTGCTTAGCTTGCTCGATGGAATGGCGCTCCTCCGCCGCGACATCCAAAGCCTGATCGATCAGAATGCTGCCGAACGGAAAGTGTTCGTCGAAAAGGATGTCAAACGACTCGGCGGTCTGGCCGATTTCCCGAGCCATATCATTCTGGATCGCGGCCGGTTCGTTGGCCTGTGGGAGTACGATTCCGAAACAAACTCCATCGTGTGGGATGCATTTGGCCTCAAGGACAAAGCGCTGGGTGCGGCTATCGCGGCAACCGCGAAATACATTGGAGAGCAACTCGGCGAGGCGCGCTCGTTCAGCCGGGACAGCGCGAGGAGCCGGGCGCCGCGCATTGCAGCGCTCCGCAAAAGCCAGAGCGCAGGCTGAACGCCGCTGGCGCGGTGTGAGCCAAGAATCAGCTTAGAGTCTGGCGCTGCGGGGTATGACCGTGGCAATCACAAGCCGCCGTTCAATTGTACGCATCCTCGCCTCGGCATCAATCTTGCGCGCTATAAGCGAATGCCTGCTACCGTGTGGAGGGGTCGCCTCGGCTTTGGGCTGGTTTCCATTCCGGTCCGGCTTCATAAGGCCGCGCGCCGGGAGCGAGTCCGTTTTCACCACGTGTATCGGCCGGCCGAGATCTCCGAACCGCCTACGGCGGAAGCTGAGATCGAGGAACGAACTCCCCCAATCCCAAAAGGGAAAGTCCATGAGCTACCGCCGCCCGTTCCTGTACATTCGGACGTGAGTGCCGAAACCGTGGCGCGGGTGAGGAACCTGCCCGCCGGGGAGTTCACCCGAGCACCCATCGAAGAGCAGCAGGTCTTGAAAGGATTTGAGATCGAGAAGAACCGGTATGTGACGTTTGAGCCGGGCGAACTGGCCGCGATTCGGCCGCGTACTTCTACGGAACTGACCATCGGCGAATTCGTCCGGCTGAAGGAAATCGATCCAATTTTTTTCGAGACATCGTATTACGCCGCGCCCGATCGCGGCGGCGAGAAGCCATACGCCCTCTTGTTCACCGCGCTGGCCGAAACAGATTATGGAGCGGTCGGCACATTGGCCATGCACGGCCGGGAACACGCCACGGTGATCCGCCCCGGCCGGCGCGGTCTGATTTTGCACACCCTTTTCTATGAAAACGAGGTCCGCGCGAACGAGGAGTACCAAACCGATCGGGGACTGGCGAGCGCCAAAGAGTTGGATTTGGCGAAGATGGTGATCCGGGCACTCGCCGCCCCGTTCGATGCGAGCAAGCTAAAAGACCAGTTCGAAGAGCGGCTTCGGGAGTTAATTCAATCCCGGGCAGATACGGCAGTATCCGCGTATGAGCACGGCGAGGCGGCGAAGCCGACCCCGGTGGTGGACATCATGGAAGCACTGCGGAAAAGCCTCGAAATGGTCCGCAAGCCTCCTAAAACCGAGAGAGTCGAAGGAGTTGCCGCGGAGGGGAAACGGAAGGATCGCCGGCGTCACCGCGCCACTTGATTTTCGTCGTTTGTTCGCCTGCCCTGAAATCGTGTTTCAGAACTGGCTGGAGACCAACGGCAGGATCCCTCGCGAGCAAACCGTGAAGGTCAAGGCGCGGCAGATCCTCGGGCGCTGGTAGCGCCGGAGCCTTACCATCCGCTACGGCGTCCGTGGCAGGGACTTCAGAAAATCGGCAGCCACTTCCGCCACCGCCCGGTGCTTTCCGTCGACCTCATAGTTGAGCTGGCGCATTCGACCATCCGGCAACTTCCCCGATAGTTGTTCCAGGATGCCGCGTAGCCGCGGGTAACGTTCCAGCGTCTCTTTACGCGCCACCACAGCACATTCGTAAGGTGGGAAATAGTGGCGGTCATCTTGCAAAACCGTCACATCGAGTACAGATAACAGGCCATCGGTGGAATTGGCCGCGATCATATCCACCTTTCGGCTTTGGAGTGCGGAGTACAGCAGGCCCAAATCCATAGTGACGGGCCCGCCCATCAACTTGAGGCCATAGGTTTTCAGCATGCCTTCGAGCCCGTCGGGGCGCTGTTCGAATTCGTAACCGACGCCCAACCGCCAGGGGTGAGCCCGCGCAGCTTCCGAAAGAGTCTGGAGGTTTTCCTCGCGGCGCACCACCACGGCGAACGTGTTATTAAAGCCTAGCGGCGGCAGCCAGTCTAACCGCCACTGGCGCGCATACGCCTCGCTCACTTTGTTGAGCACCGCAGCGGGGTCGGAGCCGGGCGGCTGTTTCAGAACGGCGGTCAAGGCCGTCCCGGTATATTCCGGGTAGAGGTCGATCGACCCTCGGACGAGCGCTTCATGCGCCAGCAACGTGCCGCCCAGATCGAGCTTGCGAACCACCTTTACGCCAAGCTGCCGCTCGATCTGTTGCGCCAGAATCTCGCCCAGCAGTACCTGCTCAGTGAAGTTTTTAGAGCCGACGGCAATCTGCTTTTGGCTGGAGCAGCTAGCGAGCAAGCAGCTCAGGAGGGCGACAAACGTTTTTCGATCCATTCCAATCCTTCGTCCGCGATCAGCGCCATGGCGGCGGCGGGGATAGCGCCAGCCAGGATGGTGGAGGTGTCCACGGAGGCGATACCGCGAAAAATGAAAACGCCCAATCCACCGGCTCCAATCGCTGCAGCGATGGTAGCTGTCCCGATGGTAGCGACCGTCGCGATCCGTAACCCGGCCAGGATTGAAGGCACTGCCAGCGGCAACTCCACCTGCCAAAGAATCTGATTGCGCGTCATGCCCATCGCTGCAGCCGATTCACGCACAGCCGGATCTACTCCCAGAATGCCCAGAAGCGTATTGCGCAGGATCGGCAATAAGGCATAGAGGCAGAGCGCGATGATGGCCGTATGCTTGCCGATACCGCCGAGGAAAGGCAGCGGCAGCAGGAAACCAAACAAGGCCAGGCTCGGGACGGTTTGCACGATGTTGGCGAAGCCAACGAGCCACCGCCGCAGACCGGCCCGCCGCGTGAGCGCGATTGCCGCGGGAATCGCAATGGCCGCAGCCACGCCCAGCGAGATCAGCACCAGCCAGACGTGTTCGAGCGAGAGCGACCAGATTTCAGCCGCGAGCCGCTGATTCATCCTGCCTCCTCCACTCTTCCCCCAGTCCCGCCAGGAACGCGCGCGCCTCGGCACTCTGCGCCGCCAGAAATTCCGAAGGCGTTGCGATCGTGTCGATGCTTCCATCCTTCAGCAGCACGATACGGGTGGCCAACAGCAAGGCTTCGCGAACGTCGTGAGTCACGAACAGCGCCGTCTTTCTCATGGCGGTACGCAGCGCCAAAAACTGTTTCTGCAGTTCAAAACGCGTGATCGGGTCAACCGCAGCAAATGGCTCATCGAGCAAAAGCAGAGGCGGATCGGCCGCAAGGGCTCGGGCAATCCCCACGCGCTGCCGCTGTCCCCCCGAAAGCTCGCGCGGATAGCGCGCGCCAAACTCGCGGGGCGGTAGCCCCACGCTCTCCAGCAGGAAACGAACGCGTTCCTCGGTGGCTTCGGACGGCCAGTTTTCCAATTTGGGCACCAGGCCGACATTCGCAGCTACCGTCCAATGCGGAAACAGACCGGCCTCTTGAATCACATAACCGATCTGGCGGCGCAGAGGAATGAGATCCATCTGCGCGATCGGGTGGCCCTGAAAATGGATCTCGCCCTCCGCCGCAGGCACGAGGCCGTTGACGCTTTTGAGCAGCGTCGTCTTGCCGCACCCGCTGCGGCCCAACAAAACCACCGTCTCTCCCGAACTGGCTTCCAGGCTTACGCGCCGCAGGATCCAGCGATCGCCGATCCGGCACGAGAGATCGCGAATTTCCAGAACCGGCGCTTCTGCCATCAGACCATGTACTGCGTATTGGACCCGTGCGAAGGATAGGCGTAGAGCGGCGCCTTCATACTGCTGGCCGTGAGACCGTGATGGATAGCCAACGCGAACAGGTTGATCTGCTCTTCAGCGCCTTCGCCCAGGATGTGCGCGCCCAGAATCCGGCCGCTCGACCGTTCGATCAGAACCTTGTATGCCGAGCACGATTCGGCGATCCGGCGCGAGGTATACCAGCCAGAAGTGTCGGCAGCATTTACGTCGAACGCCAAACCCTGAGTCTGGGCCGTCTCTTCGGTGAGGCCGCACGAGGCCAGAGGCGGAAGGCTGAAGACGGTGCTGGCCACACCTCGATAATCCGGCTTCTGGCGATTGCCGTGCATCAGGTTCTCGGCGACGACACGGCCTTCGTAGCCGGCCACTGGCGTCAGCGGCGGACCCGAAGCCGCTGCATCTCCCGCCGCATATACGCGGGGATTGGAAGGGCTCTGCAGGTATTCGTTCACCGTGATGCCGTGTACGGTCGCTTCCACGCCACCCGCAGCCAAATCCAGCATCTCGATGTGCGGTTTGCGTCCGGCGGCATGGACGGCAGCAGCGGCCTCGAAAACCCCGGACGATGTGGTAACGCGCACTCCGCGATCGATGCGTTCGATCTTCTGCACGGCGCTGTTCAAGTGAATCTCGATGCCCGCCTGCCGCGAATGCGCCACCAGTTTCCCGACAAGGTCTGCATCGAAGGCTTCCAGCGGCCGCGCGCCCCGATGCAGAATCGTGACCCGCGCTCCGGCGCGCGCCGACAGGTGCGCAAACTCGAATGCGATATACCCGCCGCCACAGAAGATCAGGCTTTCCGGCAGTTGTTCCAAGTCGAGAAACTGATCGCTGATCAGCAGCAGTTCCTCACCTGGAATGCCGAGAGGCGCCGGCCGCGCGCCGGCCGCGATCGCGAAATACCTCGCGGTGACCCGGCCGCCTTCGATTTCCATAGAATCGGCGCCAATGAATCGGGCCACACCATGAAAGCAGTGGATGCCGGCATCGCGAAAGCCCTGCTCGCGATTGTTGGGAACGGGATCGGTGAAGCTCCGCTTGAAGCGCATCAGTTCCGGCCAATCGATGCGGAAATCACTGGAACGCAGGCCGTGGCCATGCATGCGGCGAGCCCAATCCAGGGCGTCGGCGGCTCCCACGAGCACCTTCTTGGGATCGCATCCGCGATTCTCGCATGTGCCGCCGTACGGGCGGTCATCGACTACCGCCACACTCCACCCCGACTTGCGGCAGGGATAGGCCACGCTCGATGCCGCCGAGCCGGTGCCCACCACAACCAGATCGAAATGATCGGGCATGTGGCTATTGTAGTGCGGCCTAGAAAACTCCTGCCGGAGCACTCGCCGTGAAATTGTTCGTATTGCCGGTGTACGTGGTGTGGGTGCCTTCGTTTCCACCCCAGGCGTAATAGAACTTCATGACCGGCAGGTTGCCGAGCTGGAGCAAGAATCCGGTTCCAAAGCTGTGGCGGAAATGCGAAATGCCGATATCGGAGCGCTGCAGCGCCACTTTGCCCGCGTCGTAAAAGCCGAAAAGCGCGAAGGGTCCCCACACGGTGTGCTTGTATTCCGTCTGGAACATCAGCATGCTGGGCGCGCGGAACCGGTAATCCCGGTAGCTGCGCAGCATATCGATGTTGTTAATGTCCATGCCGCCGATGGTGGGCTGCAGATAAAATGGCATGCTGTTGCCGGCCGGCGCCCACGAATCGACCAACCGGAACGTTTCTGAGATGGTTCCCAGATCGATGCTGGTTGGCGGCGTGTAGCGCCCGATCCAGGTGACGTCGAACCGCCGGAACGAATATGGGGCGCCGGAAGTCTCGTGAAACGCACGGAATTCGGTGGTCAATAGCGTCGCGAAACCTTGTATCGTCGGCGCAATCGGGTAGAACCAGTTGATGCCGCCGCCCGCCACCAGGTACGTGGTGTCCACGCCCAAGCCGGGGGTATCCGCTGATGTGAACTTCTGCTCAATGGAGGGCAGCGAAAATCCGGGCGCGCGCGACTGTACATTGCGCAGCCCTGCCAGACCCGTGACGAACTGAAACCCACCTGGCAAGGGTACATCTACATGCCCGCCGCCGGTCGTCTGCGAGAGCCTGAACCGCGTTTCGTTTGCCAGCGAGCTGTTATTGCCCAGCCCAAAATAGGTCATCTGCGGCAATTCGTAATGTTCCGCGTCGAGCGTGGCGTGGATGTGCTGATCAGTGGCGCTGTTGCGCGTGCCGAAGATATCGAGTTTGCCGCCGGCTTCCCAGAAGCCGTTGTAAGAGCCGCGCGCTTCCACGCTACTACTGAACCGCAGAGGCACGCTTTGGGATGCGCGTTCCAGGTTATAGACCAACCCGCCCGCAAATCCGCTGCCCGGAACAATGCTGCCGATCGAAGGATGCAGTCCGTCGCCGGTGAAAAGCACTCGGCCGAAGTCTATAGTCTTCTGGAGGCGATCGATGCCCACGGTCTCCCAGATATGGCACCAGGTCTGCCCCAATTCGACATCCTGCTTGTGCTCGACGCTAGCGAGCCACTCATGCTTGCTCTTGGCCCAATCGCGATTTTTCGCGTCAGCGCGTTCATCGCACGTTTCCGCGGCAGCAGCGCCAGCTACGAAACTGCCGGCGCAGAGGATCATGATCGCCGCTCGCTTCATGGTCGTCCCTCGGCGGCCGCTTCGGCGGCTTCGGGATGAATGGATGCCAGCGCCGTCGCTACGAACTGAGAGGCGTCCGCCTCCGTCTTGACCGATGCGGGATCCATTTGCGCCGCCAAAGCCGGGTTCTGCTTTTGCAGTACGGCATGGACCTCATTGATGTGATCGATGTGCAGCTTGGCGATGCCTTTGGCTGCCGAGGTGACGGCGGCCGGGTCAAGCTGGACCGGTTTGGCTGACCAATCCGGCATCTCGTCACGCGCGTCGGCCAATGTCACCAACGAGAGCACGCTATTCGCCCCTTGCTCGCGGGCATGCGGCGAGTTTGATTTCGGGTCGCCGATGAACTGCGCCGTCGCGGTGCCGGGCAGCGAGGCGTGCTCGTATAACGTGTGATCCACAATCCCCTTCCCCACGTAGGGCGAGATGATCAGGGCCGGCACCCGCACGCCGTAGCGATCGAAATTGAATGTCGGAGCTGTGGAAGCGAAGCCATCGTTATGCGCAGCGTCGACGGCCGGCGGCGGCACATGGTCGAAAATGCCACCGTGCTCATCCCAGACCACAATCAGCAGCGTGGAATGCCACGTGTCGTTATTGGAGCGGACCGCCTCATACACCTGCCGTATGAAATTGTCGCCCGCCTGAACGTTGTGATCGGGGTGCTGGTCGGCCGCGATCACCGAGCCGTTGTCATAATAGGGCGGCTCCACGAAAGCGTACTGCGGAAGCTTGTTGTGCTTGCAGTCATTCAGAAAGTCTCCCCAAAGGCCGAAATACTGCCGCTGGTTGTTCAACAGAAAGGTGAGCCCCATGGTGCCGCTCCATTGGGCGTAGTAGTAGATTTTGGCCTTCGATCCGGCGGCATTCAGGCGCTCATAGATACTGGAGCCTTTAGAAAAATAGAGCGGGGACATATCCAAGCGGCCGAAGGAAGTGCCGAAATGCGCAAAGGCGCGATTGGGCAAAGTCGGGCCGGGAACCGACGAGAACCACCGGTCGCACACCACGTATTCACGGGCAAGCGCGGCGGTATTGGGCACCTGTTCCGGGCGGAAGCAACGCATGATGTCCTGCGGATTGCCCCCGAGCCCCTCATAGTCGCGTGCAAAACCGGACATATCCGGCTCGCCCGCGGCCGTGCCGAAAGGCACACCGTACATCTGCGCGTACACGTCTACAAAGTCGTGTCCCGGATCCTCCACCAGTTGGCCCTGAAAGGTAGCCCCGTCCGTCGTGCTGTGGGGTTCCCCTGAGCTATCCCGATTCGTATGGTCGTTCCCGACAATGCCATCGATATCGGGGTCTTCCCTCATCATGAAGCCCAGTATGTGGTCGAAGGAGCGGTTCTCCATCATCAGAACCACGATGTGTTCAATTTTTGGATTTGCGCGCACGAATCCCTCCCCAGAGGTTTAGCCATTATAGGTGAATGCGAAGGGATTTTCGTTGCGGCGAGTGGTACTACGGCCGCTTCGCTGAAGAGATCGCTGCTTCGAGGAAGTCCGCGGCCCGATCGAACCGGTCGGCTGTTATACCGTAGAGACCCTCCATCTGCCAGCGCAGCGTAGCCCGCCAATTCCGGCGGTCCGCCCAAACTTTGAAGGTTCCGGCGACGAGTTCCGCGTCGCCTTCACTGGAGTCGTTAACCAACGCCATCCAACGCTCGGCCAGCATCTGCCCCTTCTCGCTCGCGGGATCCTCCCCCAGGGTGGCTTCTATATCGCGGAAGAGTGCCACGCGGGCTTGCCAGCGAGCTGAAAAATCCTCCCCCGCCGTTTTCTTCTGTTGATATTTTTCCCGCTGCGCCAGCAGCCGCGCCCATGCCTCCGGGCTGAAGTACTTCTTTTGCGCACATAGCGCCGCCTGCTGGATAAACGCCACAATCTCTTCGACGCGGTACCGCGCTAATCTCTGTTTCATCGCGGGAGGCCAATGCTCCCGGTCTTTCCACGCGCTTATGTTATCCGTTTGCGCCGCCGGATCGCCTTTCGCGGCCCGGACCGATAACTCCAACCATCGATCTGCCAATGCCTGCGCCTGATCACTGGCCGGATCGCTGCCCAGGATCGCTTCCACATCGCGGTACATCTGCTGCCATTCCGGCAAGGGCCCCTCCTCATAATGCCGGCGGCGCTGCTCAAAGGCTTCGTCGGTGCTGTAATACCTTTTCATCGCTTCAATTTCCGATTGCATCCCGATCACCCCGATGATTTTCTTGAGGACTGCCGGATCCGCCGGTTTCCCGCATTCGAGCGATTCTTCCGCCGCTCGGATCACTCTGGCGGCGCGACGTAAAAGCGCTTGCTTCTCCTCGATAGCCTGCCGCTGTAGCCGCAGTGCATCCGGCAATGCCAGGGCCGTGCGGTCGAGCACTTCTTTAATTTGTTTGAGTGGAAGGCCTAGGAACTTGAGCGCAATAATCTGTTCCAGGCGCTCCAGGTCCTGCTCCGCGTACAGCCTGTATCCCGATTCGCTTCGCCGCGGCTTCAGCAATCCCACTCGCTCGTAGTGGTGGAGGGCTTTTACGGTGACCCCAGCCAGTGCGGCAAATTGGTGAACTTTGTAGCCCAAAATCCAGGTCCTGATGGAAATCCTAAGGTCTGACCCAAGGGCAGAGTCAAGCCCTCTGCAACGCCGCCGCGCCGCGAGCCGTCTTTGATATAGTTACCTCAGAGTACCTGTATGCGTTCGTGGAAAGTCTATGTGTTGTGCGCGACCGCGCTTCTCACGCTGGCTGGATTGGTAATCGGCCAGGAACAAGGACCCAATCGCGATTCCGGCGCCACCGTGGCTCGCCCGCGCAAGAAGGATTCCGGCGGCACCACCAACAATGGGGATGATACCGATCTCCCCAAAATCCCTTCCAAACTGACGAAGAAAGCCGCGGAAGCCGGCGGGGACGTAGCCACTTTCAAGAGCGATGTGGACGTAGTCTCAGTCGACGTAGCGGTTCTTGACCCCAAGGGCCATTTCATTCCCGGTATACCGGCCGGCAACTTCCGCGTCCTCGAAGACAATGTTCCCCAGCAGATCAAAGCCGTGAACCAGGGCGAAGCGCCTATGACGGTCGCCATGGTGATCGAGTTCAGCGCCCGGTTCCAGCAGTATTGGGGTCCTACGTGGTACCAGACTCTTACGGCGGCGTACGGCTTCGCGCAGAGCCTCAAGCCCGACGACTACCTCGCCATCGTGGCCTATGACCTCCGCCCCGAGATCCTCAGCGACTTCACCACCGACCGCACCAAGACACAGGAAGCGCTGCAGCGGCTGAACATTCCCGGGTTTTCCGAATCCAATCTCTATGACGCGCTAACCGATACCGCCGACCGCATGTCCAGTATCGAGGGACGCAAGGCCATCGTTCTGATCGCCTCGGGCATCGACACTTTCAGCAAGAAAAACTATGGCGAAACCCGCAAGATCCTGCAACAGGATGGCGTTCCCATCTACGCCATCGGCTTGATGCAGGCGCTGCGGGACATGATGGAAGCTTACGGAGCGTTGGGTAACATAGCGCAGTTGGATTTTCTGCAAGCCGATAACGGCATGCGGACCTTTGCCCGCGAAACCGGCGGCATGGCTTTCTTCCCCCGATTCCTGGGCGAGTTTCCCACGATCTTCCAGAACATTCAACAAGCGCTCCGCAGCCAATACGTGCTCACCTACGAATCGTCCAACAAAGCCCACGACGGCCAATTTCGAAAAATCAAGGTGGAATTGGTGAACCCCGCCACCAATGAGCCGCTGCTGATGAAGGACGAAAAAGGCAAGCCTGTCAAATACCAAATCATGGCGAAGGCAGGATACAAAGCCCCGCGCGAAGTGGAGTAAGCCGTCTCCCTTTTTTGACGGAGACGCGCGAGTTTGTCAAGCACTAAATCCGGTGTACTTACAAGGCGATGCAAATCCGTTGACAGACCAATTACACCTCTGTTACTCTCGCTCGGTCGCAATGATAAAACCTGCGCTGCTTCCCTCCACCCCCCGCATTCTATTGGTCGACGATAATCGGGACGGACTCGTGGTCCGGCGCCTGCTTCTCGAAGAAATCGGCTGTCAGGTGCAGACCGCCGATGGAGGCCAACAGGCCCTGGAGATGTTTCATTCTGGCGCCTTCGATGTCGTGGTAACCGACTATCGTATGCCTCTGATGAACGGGATCGAACTCATCTCGCAGATCCGGGCCGCGAAACCGGATGCGCGCATCATCCTCCTTTCCGGATTCGTCGAGCCTCTAGGATTAAATGAGCAGAATACGGGAGCCGATGTTGTAATCGCCAAAAGCTCCAGTGAGCCCGCAAACCTGGTCCGTTCCGTCAAGCGTCTGGCCAATGGGTTGCTGAAGAAACCTCCGGCGCGGCAAACCGCAGCCCCGCAGGCGGCGGTGCGCGGAAATCTGTCACACTAGGGACGTGAAGCGGCAGTTGCAGTGGTTGTTCGCGGCTTGCCTCCTGGCGGCAGCCTTAGCCGCCGGTGCGGTAAGACGTCCGCCCCCGCTGCCGGCCCCGCTTCCCAAGGCTTCCGCGACCGTGCGCCGCTGGATGCGCACCATGACTCTGCGCGATGAAGTGGCGCAGTTGATTTTCATTCCTTTCTATGGCACTAACCCGAATGCGCGTTCGGCGGACTACCGGAAATTTGTCCGGCTGGTCCAACTGAACAAAGTCGGCGGCCTGATCCTGGTGAACTGGGCTAATGGGCGGACTACTCAGAAAGCGGAACCGTACGCCCTGGCAGCCTTCCTGAACCGCGTGCAGCGCATGGCGCGGGTGCCCCTGCTGGTGAGCGCCGATTTCGAACGGGGCGCCAGCATGCGGGTGAACGACACGACTCCATTCCCCCACGCAATGGCCTTTGGAGCCGCCGGGGATCCCGACCTGGCGCGCTATGAAGGCCTGGAAACGGCTCGCGAAGCACGCGCAATGGGAGTGCATTGGGTCTTCTACCCCGATGCGGACGTGAACAATAACCCCGATAACCCGGTAATCAATGACCGTTCTTTCGGCGAGAACCCGCAGGCCGTGGCTGCCATGGTGAAGGCCTTCATCGAGGGCGCCCACTCCGACAAAAAGAATTACGTGCTCACCACCGCCAAACATTTTCCAGGACACGGCGACACCGCAGTGGATACGCACCTCAACCTGGCCAGCATCGATGCCGACCGCGACCGGCTGGACCGGCTGGAACTGGTGCCCTTCCGAACCGCCATCGAAGCCGGAACGGATTCGATCATGACCGGCCATATCGCTGTGCCGGCGCTGGCGCCGCCCGACGTGCCCGCCACGCTCGCCCCGCAAATCCTCACCGATCTGCTCCGCAAACAACTGGGCTTTCAGGGACTGGTCATCACCGACGCACTCGAAATGGGCGGCATCGCCAAAGGATATAACTCCGGGGAAGCCGCGGTGCTCGCGCTCGAAGCGGGCGCGGACGCACTGCTCATGCCGCCCGATCCCGATGCCGCTATGAAAGCCGTAGTCGCAGCCGTAGAGAGCGGCCGCCTCACCCGCCGCCGCATCCAGGAGAGCGTGGTTAAATTACTCGCCGCCAAGGAGAAACTAGGGCTCGACCGTCGGCGCTCCGTAGACGTTGAAGCCCTGGGCGATGTGATCGATTCCCCGGAAGCCAACGATAAGGCTCAGGAAGTGGCCGATCGTGCCGTTACTCTGGTGCGCAATCAGGGCAACCTGGTGCCTCTGGCCGCGCCGCAGCGTTCCTGCTATGTGGTATTGGCCGAAGGGCGATATTCGTCCGAAGGGCAGGCATTCGGGCAGGAGTTGCACAAGAGCGTACCGAAAGCCGTTTTGGCCACTCTCGATCCCACTATGTCGCGCGAGGCCACTGCCGATGCGCTGGGGAAGCTAACGGGTTGCGACTCGTACACCGTAGCGGCGTTCTCGGCGGCGGGGGCCTATCGCGAAACGTTAGGTTTGGGGGGCGAGCTCTCAGAAGCTGTCCAGGGGTTGATTTCCTCCGGGAAGCCGGTAGCGCTGGTTGCGCTGGGCAATCCTTATCTCCTGCGTAGTTTCCCGAATGTGGCCGCCTATCTCGCCACGTTCAGCACGGCAACTTCTTCTGAGGTGGCGGCAGTACGTGCGCTGCTCGGTGAAATCAGGATCAGCGGCCACCTGCCGGTAAGTATCCCGGGCTACGCGCAATATGGGGAAGGGCTACAAGTGCAACCCACCGCGGGACGCGCAGCGGCGGCTGGGTTACCCTAGGGAACGCGGCTATTGCCGCGTGTCCAGCCAGTTACTTCCCCTTCTCCTTCTGGAGTTGCATAGCCTTCTGGATGTGCTCATTGTCAGGGTTGTTCTCGATGCATTCGTATTCCTCGACCCGGACATCAATGGGCCGCCGCAGAACCGAACCGGTGACCCACGGCTTGGTCATGGTCTCCGGGTCCTCTACCGTAGCTTCGTAAAGAATCGTGTCGTAGTTGATCGGCTTATAGCGCTCCACCACGTGCAATTTTTCGCTGTGGATGGTGCCCATTCCGCTCAGCCAGGTTTTGTCGTTGAAACCCGTCACATCGACCACGAGGGTGTCGCCTTCCCACCGTCCCACCGAGTCCCCCATCCACGTGGGAGTCAGGTCATCAGGGTGTTTTAGATTCGGGTCGATCGGAATGCGCCGGTAAGCGCGGAAAGATTCATACAGGATCACCACTTCCTTGGGTGTCTGCACGATTTCCAGGGGCATCGGCATGCCGGTGATGCGCGGCACACCCGGGAGCAGACATTTCGAAGTGGGATCGTCGAGCACCGTGAAGGTTTTCTGCTTTGCCGCCGCCGCAGGATTATACGGAATGGGCTGCCGCGCCGGAGGACGCACTCCCGGCGGCGGCAATGGATGCAGTGGAGGAGCCCCTGGCTCGCCGTTGATGCTGACCCCTCCGGCTTGCCACGTGCCGCTCAAATCCGGCTTGCCATCGGCGGTCTTCGGCATCGGATTGGGATTGGGCGCTTTCGCCGTAGTTGGGGCGGGAGTCTCACGATACTGCGCGGCGCCCGGAATCGCCAGGAGCGCGCCCACTGCCAAGACGGAAATAGTGGCTCGAAATCGCATGGCGAACTCCTTAATTACCCACCGGGCCGGCAAATTTCTTACTGCCATCCGGGAACGTTATTTCCCTTCCGGCGCCGGTATTGGAACCGTCTTTCGATTTGTACGCCGTAGCGGTGATTTCATCGCCGATCTTCAAAATCTCGCGCGGAAATCCCGTCCGCTTAAGCGTGTTTGGGGGATACCCCTCCAATGCCCAAGTCGTGACCTTCCCGCTCGCATCCTTAACATCAAGATAGATGTAGATGTGGGGATTGGTCCATTCCACCTTGCTGATCGTACCGTGGAGGGTGATCAGGTCCTTGCCGTCGTACTCTGCCGCAAAGGAATGGTGAGCCCAAACGGGCGCTACCAACAAAAGAAATCCAAATGCCGCAATCGCGGCCGGGAACTTGATTCGCATATCTCAACTCCGAGGGAATGTGCGTGAATATATGTTACACGAAGCTATCGCGGGTAGGATATCGCGCGCGTTGCACCGCAGTCAAACGGATCGGGACCGAACCGCGGCCGCAAGGGGAGCGGTGCAGCCAGCCCGATATGGCGCAAGCCCTACTTCAAATAGACCCCCATTACGCCTCGGGCTTCCCATTCCGCGGCGGACCGCCACGGAAACGCCCCATCCTGGGGGCTGAAGAAACAAAGGTTCTCTTCGCCGTACCGTTCCCGCAGGGCTTTCAGCCATTCCGCATCGCTCAAATCATTCATCGTTTCCGGCGGATACCGCAAATTGCCTAACCATGTCATGGCGTTCACCTAACCTCTTCCGAGGCCCCCTGGTCTTTCAGCGGCATTGTAACCATTGTGAGGCGTGTCACCGGGTCACGCCACATAGGACCTTCTCAACATACATATCGGCGTATTTACGCCCATGAAGTAGGGTATTTCGCGTTACCGAACGGCCCGGTCCAGTTCCACGGCTGCTCCTTGGATGGCCTCCCCAGCGTTTTCCAGCACCTTACCAACCCGCGCGATCTGCTCGTCCGCCAGTTTCCACTGCTTTTGCTCGATGCTTTCACGCACTCCCGGCAGGGTCTTCACGCCATAGCCGGTGTAGAAACCCGGAGCGTAGATCTGGTGTTGAAACCAGGGCCGATTGGGCAAGCCGTCTTTTAGAGTAAGCGATCGTTCCACCGCTATGAGCTTTGCGTTGGCATCCCGCAGCGAAGCCTTCACCAGTGCAGATCCGCCATTGCCGGCCGCCTTCGCCAGCGATTGGTTGTACTGCTCGGAGGCCTTCTGTAGCGCCGCCCAACCGTTTTCCAGCGGCGCGAAATTGAGAAATGGCGGCGTGTCCTCCTTCGCGGGCGGCTGCAGTTTCTCTCTCGGATCGTTGATCGCTGCGTAAAGCCCCTCGTCGATACGCCGGTTCCGTTCCACGATCTGATCGCGCAGGTCGCGCGCCAGCTTCTCCACTTCGTCCACGTAGCGCCGCACCGTGTCCGTAAAGTCCGAGAAATCGTACGGCAGCAGATTGGCATCCGCCAGCCGCATCACCGCTGTTCCCGCCGTCTGGGCCAGGGCGCGCCCATACACGAAATCCGTATCTTCGAAATGCGTGTACCAGTAAAAGTCGTCGTAGATGGAGTGGTAGGTGCCGTCTTTGCCTTCGCCGGCAAAGCGAATGTCCATGGACGCGACACCCAGATGGTCGAGGAATACGGTGTAATCCGAGCCAGAGCCGAGCGCCCCGATCCGCAGGTCCGGCCGTGTGCGCGCTTCCTGCCGGTCGGCTGCGCTGGCATTTGCTGGCGCGCTTGCAATCCGATAGAACTGCAGTCGCTTCCATACACTCACGTTCGCTTCCGGATCGGGAATATCGCGCGCCACGCCGTTCACGAATTTCTCTAGCGTGTGCGAACCCTGCACGTTCAGGTAGCCGCGCGTATTATTGTCGGAATTGATGTAGACTGCGGCTTTCTGCCGCAATTCCTCGGCGTGGTCCTCCGCCCATTCTGTGGAGCCCAGCAGCCCTTCTTCTTCGCCATCCCAAACACAAAACACAATGGTGCGTTTGGGCCTCCAGCCCTGTTTCACCAAAGCGCCCAAACCGCGCGCCTCTTCCAGCAATGCGGACGTGCCGGAGACCGGATCTTCCGCACCGTTCACCCATGCGTCGTGATGGTTGCCCCGGATGATCCATTCATTCGGATCCGTCGCGCCAGGAATGCGTGCGATCACGTTATACAAGGTCTTCGTATCCCAGTTGAACGCCGCCTTCAGATGCACTCGCGCAGGCCCCGGCCCTACGCGGTAGGTGATGGGCAACGCACCGCGCCAGGCTTCCGGCACAACTCGGCCGTTGAGCGCGGCCAGAAGCGGTTGTGCATCCCCATACGAGATCGGAAGTACGGGAATCTTGGTGAGCGTTTCCGCCTGGCTGAGCGGAATACGGCGGGCGTCTTTCGTGGCTCCAACGTCTGGCGTCAGCGGGTCGCCGGGGCGAACCGGCATATCCATCACGCTACCGCGTTGGACACCATCCTTCGGCCGATACGGACCGGCGGGATAATCCACGCCTTCGTAGAACCCGTCTTCATGCGGGTCGGAATAGATCAGGCAGCCCACTGCTCCATGCTCAGCCGCGACCTTCGGCTTGATGCCCCGCCAAGAGCCGCCGTACCGCGCGATCACAATCGCGCCTCTTACCGAGACGCCTAGCCGGTCCAGCATCTCGTAATCATCCGGCACCCCAAAGTTCACATACACCAGCGGCGCCGTCACGTCGCCATCGATGGAGTACGCGTTATATGTCGGAAGCTGTTCGTTGTGCTGCGACGATGTGGGGTCCACCGCTACGGTCGGCTCTTCGAGCTTAGCCGTAAAGCGGGTGGGCGCTACCAATTCGAGGACGCGCTCCTTCGGCGTGGGGAACAACACGTCATAGGTTTCAATTTTGGCGTCCAGTCCCCACTGTTTGAATTGGGCAAGGATCCACTCGGCATTCTCCTTGTCGTAAGCCGAGCCCACGTGATGCGGCCGCGCGGTGAGGCGCTGCATATAGGCCCGCAGGTTGGCCGGGTCGGGAATGGCGCGGAACTTCGCCTCCCAATCCTGTTCGGTCTTGCCGGTGCTTGCCGCGTAACCCGCCAGCGTCTCCGGATCTGCGGACCATCCCCCGGGAGCCGCAATCACCAGGCAAAGGCAGCAAATTCCCAAACTTCTCATATTGGATTCGATTGTATCGTGGTGGAATCAGTTCGCTAAAAGATAACTTCAAAATCGAACCGATACCAGCGATGGTAATTGCCGAAGAAAATTCCGTACTGTGGGTCCGCTGTGTTGCTATGTACCGCGAGAGCGTTGAAGTGATTGGTAAGGTTGAAGCCGGTTACGGAAAGCCGCAGCGCGTATTTGGGACTGACCCGGAAATCGCGCATGACGCGGCTATCCGCCGAGAAGAAATCGGGAAATCGCGTCCCAGCGTTTGGCACACCGGCGTAGTTTTGCGCTGCATCGAAAACTGTGTACGGGAAACCGTTGCGGTACTCAATGGTCGGCAGCAGCCGAAGTTTCCACCAATGCGGATCGATGCGGCCCCACAGCAGAAAGCGATTGGGCAAGTCCCCCGGCAGATTGGTGTAAACATTCGGGTGTATCTTGGCCGCGGCAAGATTGCCAAGAAAGGCATCAAATACATTGAGACCTCCCTCCGCGCGGCTACGCACGTAGGAGAAGACCAATTCAGTATTCGTCTCGACGGCCAGTTTGGCCGTGAATTCCAACTGCCTATAGCGAGACCGTCCATTGCCATCTAAAACGATTTCGTTGGTGGTTTGCGAAACTTCCGGCTCAAGCACAATCAGCCCCACGGAATGGTTGTCGCTATAGCCGGCGCGCAGCCGTAGGCGCCGCGAAGCGACATGCTCGATTTGGGTGTTCCAAGTGTAGCCTCGGGGCGAGAAAGCGCCTGCCACGCGTTGGCCGTGCACGAGGAATGATGGCGGGCCAGTGACGCTTCCGATGACATTCGTGAATTGGACGGGCGTCCCCAGAATGGCGCCATTCGGTGCGTAGTCGGTAACGGTTCGCAAGGGATAGCGGCTGAAGGCATAAACATCGAGAGGGATGTGATCGTAGAACTCACCATAGCCCACCCGTAAGACCGTGCGCCCATCAGGCAAAGGGCTCCAGGCAAGACCCGAGCGCGGGGCAATCCTCAAATTTTGAGCAAGCCGCTGATGTTCCAGGCGAACGCCATAATCAAAACTGAGTTTGGGGCTTGGTGACCAGTGGTCTTGCGCGTAAGCGGTCACTTCCAGGTCGGTGCGTCCGTAATTGCCGGGGTTGACCCAGTCGATCCGCTGGAACAACTGCGCATCTGAATTGACAATCTCGACAGGCCGGAAGGCGAAATGCCCGCGATCGCTCGCGACTGTGACCGACACACCTAATTTGGGAAGATGGGGCCCAGCCACGTTGATGGGGGCCGGCGAGAAGATCATGAGCGCTTCCCGACGCCAGGCATCGCGACTCTGAACACCGAAATAGTTACCTTCATTCCCGCCTGGAGTTAACACCATTGGGGCATCGCCTTGCGCCCCGATGAAAGTATGAAAGCGCTGCATCGAAAAGGTGGTATCGAGCGTTCCACCGAAGATGCCGAAATGATCCGCGAGCGTTGCCACATACGCGCGTTGCGCGTAACTCGATGTGACGGACTGGGGATTAAAATAGTCGGGGTTCACGAAATTCGTGTGTTCCGGGCTGAAGTGATACGTAAAAGTTATGAGATTGCGCGAGGACGCTACGAAATCGAATTGCGTGAACGAATTGACGCGCTCATGTTTGGATTCGTTATGGGGAAACGGCAAGGTGCGGCTGGGAACCTTGTCCAAAAGGTATTGGAGAGCTGTCATCAGATAAAGCCGGTTGCGGAGCAGCGGGCCGCCGGCGGAGGCCCGGGGCGTCTCGTTCCGAATTCCCTGCATGTGATAGCTGCGAATGCGAAAGTCGGGGAAAGGGTCGTTCAAATCAGCGTGCCATTTATCGCCACCACGGCGCGTATCCACCGCGACGACGCTTTGCGTAAAGCGCCCGTACTGCGCCAGGAAGGGGGTGTTGAGCACACTGACATTTTCGATACTGTCAACGGGCACCGTTTGCCCGAAATGCCCGGTTGCGGGGTCGGTCACATCGCTCTGATTCACCACCAGGGAACTGCGCTCTTCTCCGGAACCGTCGATCTTTAACTCGCCGCCGGTCGCTCGAACGACTCCGGGGACAAGCGGTAGCGTATCGAGGACGGCCGGCGGATTGGAAGTCAGTGCCTTGACCTCGATCGGCCGCAATTCGTTGGCAATCGAGGAACTCTGCTCGATTGGGGGCACGGTATCCGAAACCTCCAGATTGGTCCGATTGATTTGTGGAGCGAGCATGAGGGTTAACTCAGTCAGCCCGCCGCTGCTCACCGGCGCCTTGGCAACGCTTTCTTCAAATCCCTCCTTGATGGCGCTAATCGACCATTCGCCACATGGTACTTTCGAAAAGTCCGCCACACCCGTTGTAGTCGTCGAGCGAAGGTCAACGGTCGTTGCCCCCGTGCTTACTTTGACGCGGGCGTCAAAGATGGCAGCCCCTTGCGAATCCCTCACCAGCACCCGGATTCCGCCGTCATCACAGACCTGCGCTCCGGCGGGCAGGGTTACGAGCGCGAAAAGTGCGAGCCGCAAGCGAACTGGAACAGCAGCCGCGAACACGCCACACATTGTAATCCGCTATACCTTCCGCAGCCAGCGATATCAGATCCAGTACGAACCGCTCAGGACGTATGGCTCTCGGCCGAAACCTTGCGTTCAACACGTTGCGCTGCTATTCCAGTTATGAGGTCGAACAATCTTGGACATCAAACGAGTTGGCTCGCAAGCTTCCGCGAAAGGACCGGCCGAATGGTTCACCGGCACGGTGCGGATCGATCCGCTGTTTCAGGCGCCGGATCCCGCACTCGTCGCCGGCGCCAGCGTAACCTTCGAACCGGGTGCTCGCACGGCATGGCATACCCATCCGCTCGGCCAGACTCTGATCGTCACCGCCGGTTGCGGCTGGGCTCAGCGCGCCGGCGGCCCGGTCGAAGAGATTCGCCCCGGCGATGTGGTCTGGTTTGCTCCTGGCGAGAAACACTGGCACGGCGCCACCCCCACGACAGCCATGACCCACATCGCGATTCAGGAAAGACTCGACGGCAAGGTCGTCGATTGGATGGAAAAAGTGACGGATGAGGAATACCGAAAGGGGTAACCGGCGCTCGAACGTTACGAATTTAAGCGACCAGAGCCTAGCTCTCCGCACTGGACTTGGGCGGCACAGTCCCAAGTATCCGCGCCACGATCGGCTGCGAGGCCAATTCGAAGAAGCCATCGGCGTCACTCTCGATTAGCCGCGCAATCTCCGAGACCCGCGCGAAGTACTCCAGCCGATCCTCCAGAGTCGTTTTTTTCAAAGACAGGCGCTGAATCAAGGTCTCCAGAAATTTGACCTTGGCGCGCATCGTATCGGCGATTTGCACGCAGTTTTCTTCGAGGAATTCACGGGCTGTGGCTTCCGCGCCGTGTAGTTCTTCCCGCGACCATTTCCCCCTGGGGGGCTTGTCATCCGGCTTCATGGGACTCCCATTCATTCGCCAGACAAAGGCCATGGGTTTGTACGTGCCCATGAGTCGAAGAGCCGGAATAGGTTCCTGAAGCTGGCCTCGGTCTGGCCATGAGCGTGTTGAAAAGCACACTCATGGGTTTGATTCTAGATGATGTGACGCAGAATTACCAGAGTTTCGTTTCAATTCTTACTGAATTTTAACGGAAGTTCGTGTTATACGCGGCGCACCCGAATCCCCGCCTCCTGAAAGAGGACTTCAACCATGCCGAAATGTTCGTTGTAATAGTCGCTGGAATACTGCCGCATGCGTTCCGCGGAGACCACCACTTCCGTGATCCCAGCCTGCACCAGGGCCCGCGCGCAGTCCATGCAAGGCATGATCTCTACATAAATGGTGCAGCCTTCGGTGGCCGTGCCCGCACGCGCAGCGTTGCAGATGGCATTGCGCTCCGCGTGTTCGATCCACAAATACTTCGTGGGACGCACCAGGCGCTCCGGCACGTCATCGCGGATTCCCCGCGGGAACGAGTTATAGCCGGTGGAGCGGATCTCGTGGTTCGGTCCCACTACCACGCAGCCAATCTGCGTGTTGGGATCCTTACTCCGGCAGGCAACTACCTTGCAGATATCCAGATAATATTGATCCCAGGAGGGAATGGGGCGGGTCATTTCCATTCAATGTAGCAGAGGTGTTTGCGGCCGACAGTAACCACCGGCGGCAGCACGTCGCCTTTTCACCTCCGGCGGTTCCATATGATAGACTTACCCCAACACCCGGTGTGTGGAAAAACTGAACAGCATCCGGCGGGGAATCTGTGAGGCGGAGGGATCTGTGACGAAGAGGCTTCTCGCAATCGGTTGTGCTGTTCTCATATCGGTGGCCGTATCGATCGCCGCCGACCAGAATGCCAGCGCCATCAAGGTGCAAAAGGCAGCCGCCACGACTGCGTCCCGGACGCAGGCCCCCGATCTGTCGGCCGAACGCGCCGTTCTGGACAAATATTGCGTTGTTTGCCACAACACCAAGCTCAAAACCGGTGGCCTCGAGCTGGATAAGCTCGATCTCCCGCATCTGGGCGACCACGCTGAAATCGGCGAGAAAGTCGTGCGCAAGCTGCGCGCCGGAATGATGCCGCCGAGCGGCATGCCGCGGCCCGAGCCGGCTGTCCTGAATTCGCTGATCGATTCCTTTGAGAAAGAACTCGATCGCACCGCTGTCACTTACCTGCCGGCGCCGGGCATCCACCGGCTGAACCGCACAGAATATACCAACGCCGTTCGCGACGTGCTGGGGCTGCAGGTGGATGCGTCCAAGTTCCTTCCGTCCGACGATTCCACTCACGGCTTCGACAATATCGCGGGCGCGCTAACGATTTCCCCGGCTCTGATGGAGGCGTATCTATCTGCCGCCGGAAAAATCAGCCGGTTGGCGGTTGGCGACGTTTCCGCTCCCACGCAGGCGGTCTTCGAAGTTCCTGCCGATACCGCGCAGAACTACCATATTGAAGGCCTGCCGTTCGGCACGCGTGGCGGCATCCTGATTAAATACCAGTTTCCGGCGGATGGCGAGTACACCTTTAAAGTTAAGGGCGTAACCGGCTACTTCCAGGCTGTGCTGGGTGGGGTGAAAGGCGAGAAGTTGGAAGTCACGGTTGACGGCCAGCAAGTCCATCTCTTCGACTGGGATAAGGACATCTCGAATACGACCGGCAACGGGAAATCTACACCGCGCATCCCGGTTAAAGCGGGCCAGCACACGGTGGGCGTGACGTTCCTAGCTACCAACGATATTCCCGGCAGCGAGTTGAACGTGCCGTTCCAGCGCACCATGAATACGCCCGGGTCGATTCCGGGATTCCTGTTCTACCCCCATGTAGGCCAAGTCTGGATTGAAGGCCCTTACGACGCGAAAGGGGCGCCCGAAACGGCCGCCCGCAAGAAAATTTTCGTCTGCCGGCCGGAGACGGCGCGCGATGAGACGCCCTGCGCACGCACGATTATCTCTTCGCTGGTGAAGCATGCGTACCGCCGTCCCGCGACCACCTCGGACCTGAATTTGTTGATGGATTTCTATCAGAAGGGCCGCGCCGACGGCGGTTTCGATGACGGCATCGAGGCCGTGCTGCAGCGGGTACTGGCCGATCCCGAATTTGTCTATCGCCTGGAAGTGGAACCGGCGGGACTGGCTACGGGAAAAACGTATCGCATCAACGATCTGGACCTGGCTTCCCGCCTTTCGTTCTTCCTGTGGAGCAGCGTTCCCGATGAAGAGCTGATCGATATCGCCGCGCAGAACAAGTTGCGCGAGCCTGGGACGCTCGAAAAGCAAGTGCGCCGCATGCTGGCCGACCCGAAATCGGCCGCGCTCGTTTCCAACTTCACCGGCCAATGGCTGAGCGTGCGCTCGCTCGCGACCAGCGAGCCAGTTGTCAACCTCTTCCCCGATTTCGATGACAATCTTCGTTACGCTTTCCAGCGCGAGATCGAACTTTTCTTCGCCAGCGTGGTGCACGAGGATCGCAGCGTTCTCGACCTACTCGACGCGAACTACACCTTTGTTAATGAGCGCCTGGCGAAGCACTATGGGATTCCCAACATCTATGGCGCCCAGTTCCGGCGCGTCGAACTGACGCCCGATCTGGATATGCGGCGGGGCCTGCTCGGGAAGGGTGGCCTGATGACCCTAACTTCGGCGGCGGCACGTACCTCGCCCGTCCAGCGGGGCAAGTGGTTCCTGCAAACCTTCCTGGGTGTCAGTCCGCCGGATCCTCCACCCAACGTGCCCAAGCCCAAGGAGCCGCCGGTCGATCCCACCGGGAATACCAAGATTCCGACCATGCGTGAAACGTTGGAGATGCATCGCGCCAACGTGGTTTGCGCCACATGCCACAAGATTTTCGAACCGATGGGACTGGCGCTGGAGAATTTCGATGCGGTGGGCGCCTGGCGCACGCACGATGGGGATAACGCCATCGACGCCAGCGGCGTCCTCGTTGATGGCACCAGAATCGATGGTCTGCCCGGCTTACGTGCGTGGCTGATGGGCCGTTCGGATCAGTTCACGCACGTGGTTACCGAGAAGCTACTCACCTATGCTCTCGGCCGTGGTGTCGAGTACCAGGATATGCCTCTGGTTCGGTCGATCGTTCACGAAGCTGCGCCTGCCAAGTACAATTTCTCGTCACTGGTGCTGGGGATTGTGAAGAGCCCCGCGTTCCAGACGAACATGAAAACCAGCGAAGCCACCCAGCAAGTCGCGGCGGCCCGATGAAAGGAGAAAACCGATGACGTTTCTTACCAAAAAGCATTTATCCCGCCGAACGGTTCTGCGTGGCGCCGGTTCGGTCCTCGCGTTGCCGTTATTGGATGCCATGGTGCCTGCCGGTGTAGCGTTGGCGCAAACCGCGGCCGTTCCCAAGCCGCGGTTCGTAGGCTGTTTCGTGCCGCACGGCATGGCGCCCGGCTACTGGGTGCCGGAGAAAGTCGGAGCACTCGACCCGGTTTTCCCCTTCAACTGGAAGCCGCTGGAGCCGTTCCGGGATTCCACTGTCATCCTGAGTGGCTTGCATTCCCGCTCCGCCGAGCCGCCTCCGGGCGCGACAGGAGCCGACCACTGGGTCGCCGCTGCATTTATGTGTGGCGTGAAGCCGCGTAAGACGGCCGGCGCCGACGTGTTTTGCGGGACCACCATCGATCAAATCATTGCCAAAAAGATTGGGACCGAGAACCTGATGCCCTCCATGCAACTCGCCGTGGAGGATCCCGGCTCGAATTCCAGCAACTGCGGCGAGGGCTACAGTTGCACATATACCAATACGATTTCGTGGTCTTCGCCGACCGATCCGCTCCCCATGGAGTTGAACCCGCAGGTGGTGTTCGAGCGCATGTTCGGCGATGGCACTACGGCGGAATTGCGCGCCAAACGGCGCAAACGGGATGGCAGCATCCTCGATTCGCTCACGAGCAGCCTTTCCCGGTTGCGCAGTGAATCGAGCGCGCCCGATCGCGCGCGCCTCGACAACTACACCGATAACGTGCGCGAAATCGAGCGGCGGCTGCAAATCGCGATGAAAGCCTCGGCGGTCGCGCCGACCGATATGGCCGTGCCGGTGGGTGTTCCGCAGACATTCGACGAGCACATCAAGCTGCAGTTCGATCTGCTGGCTCTGGCGTTCCAGGCCGATATCACCAGGGTCGGCACGCTGCTCTTCGCCCGCGATTTGACGGGCCGCACCTATCCCGAAAGCGAAGCTCCCACGGCCGGTTTCCATGGCGCATCCCACCACGGCGAAGACCCCAAGCGCATCGCCGAGCTTTCGAAGATCAACCAGTATCACGTGAAGATGTTGGCCCACTTGATCGACAAGCTATCCAAAACGAAGGATGGCGATGGCACGTTGCTCGACCATTCGCTGGTGCTGTACGGATCGAACATGGGGAACTCCAACCAGCACGTCCACTACGATGTGCCGCACGTGTTGGTCGGCGGGTTGAACGGCAAGTTGAAAGGCGGCCGGCACCTGCAGTACCCCACCAAGCAGGTGCCCACCGGCAATTTGCTGTTGAGCATTCTGGATCTGTACGACATTCATCAGGACAGCATCGGCGACAGCACCGGCCGGTTGGAGAATCTGGTATGAAGCGCGTTAGACAGGTGGCACAGGCATTCCTGCCTGTGCTTCTCACCAGTTTGGCCGCGTCCGCCGCACCCAATGCTGATGTCGCCGAGGCCGTGATGCGCGGCGACACACCGGCCGTTCAGAAGCTTCTGGATCAGCACGCCGACGTAAACGCGCCCCAACAAGATGGCGCTACCGCTCTCCACTGGGCTGTGTACCAGTCGAATCAGGCGATGGTCGATCTTCTGCTTCGCGCCGGCGCCAACCCGAAGGCCGCCAACCGCGAGGGCTCCACGCCGCTCTGGCTGGCCAGTATCAACGGCAACGCGGCCATTCTGGAGTCCCTGCTTAAAGCGGGCGCGGATGCTAACGAAAAACTTCCCGAGGGCAGGACTCCGCTGATGGCGGCTGCGCGTACGGGCAATGTCGATGCGATCAAAGTGCTGCTTGATCATGGCGCGCAGGTGAACGTGAAGGAAACGCTGCGCGGGACGACGCCGCTCATGTGGGCTGCTGATGAGGGACATGCCGCGGCTATCCGTCTGCTCGTCCAGCACGGCGCCGATATTGCCGCGCGCTCCGATCCGGCGGAACGGGGGCGCGGACCGGCGCTCGGTAAAGCCAACGATCCTCGGAAACAGGTGGCGGCCCAGGGTGCAGCCTTGGCTGCCGGCAAAGCTCTCGATTTGGGCGCCTTGAGCGCTCTCCGGGGCGATAACAATGGTATTGGCGGAAACGCTGCAGCCGGTGGCCGCGGTGGCAATGCTGCCGGTGGCGGTAATGCTGCGGGCGGTCAGGGGCAGCGACGCGGACGCGGCGGCGCGCGCGGTGGTGCTGGAGCGGCCGGCGGCGCTGGCGATGCCGGTTTCGATCAGAACGACGATGCTGCTGTTGCCGCGTTCGGTTTCCGCAACCGGCAAGCTCCGAAAGATGGCGGAGAACTGACTCCACTGGTATATGCCGTCCGGTCGAACGATCTGGATTCGGTGAAAGCTCTGCTCGAAGCCGGCGCCGATATCAACCAGACCACCGGTTATGGCTGGAGCCCGTTGCTCGTGGCGACTCAAAACCGCTTCTATCGCCTCGGGGTCTACCTCATCGATCACGGCGCAGACGTCAATCTCTCCAATAAGGGCAAGTGGACGCCTTTGTATCTTGCCACCGATAACCGCAATATCGAATCCGGCGATTATCCTGTCCGCCACCCGGATATGGACCACCTGGACTACATCAAGGTCCTGTTGAATCACGGCGCCGATGTGAACGCGCGCATGAAGGACAGCACCGAAACGCGCACGGTGTTCACTAACCAGTGGCTGGACGAAAACGGCGCCACGGCTTTCTTGCGCGCCTCGCAATCTGGAGATATCGAACTGATGAAGCTTCTGCTGGCGCACGGCGCCGATCCGAAGATCGATACTGTGTTGCACGTAACGGCGCTCCAAGTGGCCGCCGGGATCGGCTGGGTGGAAGGTATCACCTATGAGTGGTCCCCCGAAGCCACTTTGGAAGCCGTCAAAATGCTGCTCGATCTCGGCTTGGACGTGAATGCGCAGGCCGATACCGGCCGCACCGCCATGCATGGCGCGGCGCACAAGGGTCGCACCGATGTGATTCAAGTGCTCTACGACCACGGCGCGAAGCTCAACGTGCGCGACTACGGCAATACCGACAATCGTGGCGGCAAACTCGCCATCCATACCTGGGAGCCGGTAGACTACGCCGATGGTCTGGTGCGCGTAGGTGTGCAGTCCGCGATTGCGCATCCGGAAGCCGGGTTGCTGCTGCGGAAACTGATGACGCAGGCCGGGCTGCCGGCGCCCCCCGTGGGCCGCACCCTGGAATCGATCTGCATCACCGAGGCGTGCGAGTAGGGGGCTGCCGCCGGTTCGCCCAGTACTTCTTCATGCGCTCGGAAACCTCCAGCCGCTCGGCCGCACTCATGAATTTGCGGCCGCGGCGGTTCTTGCCGTTGGACTCCGATAGGGCCCCGGCGTGCGATTGAAGCTGCTGCAGCGCGGCAATGGTACGTTCCAGCTTCTCTTTTTCGGCATACAACTGGCGAATCGTTTCGTGCAGAGCCATTGTTCTTGCGGTTAGGAACCTTAATATAACCTCCCTTGCACGCCCCTGTTTACCTGTGGCGTCAAATTAGCGTCAAATCGGTCTCAGGTAAATCCCCCCAGCGCGGGGAGCGGCCTCCAAGCAGAGCCGCGGCCCTGCTCTGCCACTCCCGCCAGCGGTCACGAATTTGTAGCCTTCGCTTGGTATAATAAATCCAGATGGTCTCTAGGTGTCCGCAACAAGCGGGCCGGCGAACTTTCGAACCATTCCCAACCAAACACTTCCATCTTGTCGCGACTTATCTGCTTGGAGGTACCCAGTACCCAATCAATGAAAGCTAGCGTTCGCATCAGCCGAGGCGTCGAGAGCCTCTTCGGCACGCGCGATGAAAACATCCGGTTGCTCGAATCGGGACTCAATGTCCACACCCAATTGGTAGACAATAACCTCGAAATCGAAGGGGAAGCCGATAGCGTCTCCCGGGCTGAAAACATCCTGGAAGACTATAATCTGCTCATTCGCGAAGGTCACGTTTTTAATAACGGCGACCTGAACAGCTATCTTCGCGTGGTCACCGTCGATCCCGAAGTCTCCCTGCGCGCGCTTGTGCAGAGCGGCCGCCAGCGCAACTTCGGCAAAAAGATGCTCGCGCCCAAATCCGTGAATCAACGGCGTTATCTCGAAGCCATCGAGCGCAACGATATGGTTTTCGGTGTGGGGCCGGCGGGCACCGGCAAAACCTACCTCGCCGTTGCTATGGCAGTTTCTGCGCTTATGAACAAGCAGGTCACGCGCATCATCCTGACGCGCCCCGCGGTGGAGGCCGGTGAACGCCTGGGCTTCCTTCCCGGAACGCTGCAGGAGAAGGTCGATCCCTATCTGCGCCCGCTCTACGACGCGCTTTACGACATGCTCGATAACGATCGGGTCGAAAAACTGCTGGAACGTAACGTCATTGAAGTGGCGCCCATTGCCTTCATGCGGGGCCGCACGCTGAATGACAGCTTTATCATCCTCGATGAGGCCCAGAACAGCACACCGGAGCAGATGAAAATGGTGCTCACGCGTCAGGGCTTCAACTCCAAGATGGTGGTGAACGGCGATATCACCCAGATCGATCTGCCCAATGCTCGCCGCAGCGGGCTCATTGATGCCATCGAAGTGCTGAAGGGCGTGGAAGGCATCAGTTTCGTCACCTTTGACGAGCGCGATGTGGTGCGCCATTCGCTGGTGCAGCGCATCGTGAAGGCCTATGAACGCTACAACGACACCATTGGCGCTGGCCGCCAGTTGTCGTTAAAGCTGGCTGAGCCAGCCGCCGAAAACGGCAGTTCCAATGGCAACAGCGCCGGCCCAGCCCAACCGGATGGCGGCCCGGCCGTCGATACCGCGCCGCAAGCGTGAGCGCGCGCCATGTCTCCCGACGGTAGTAGCATCACATTCCGCCGCGTCCCCGGAACTCTGAAACGGCAGCCGTTGGAACGCTTTGCCCGTACGTTAGAATACAGCATTGCGCGGCAACCATTTGGATGTTTGATCACCACGGACGCCGAGTTGCGGCGTCTCAATCGCGATTACCGGGGCAAAGATGCCGTGACTGACGTGCTCTCATTTCCGGCCCCTGACTCCCAGCCTCCCCACTCGTATATAGGCGATATTGCCATTTCCTATCCCCGAGCGCGCGACCAAGCCCGGCAATTCGGGCACGGCACCGAGGACGAGATCCGGATCCTGATGCTCCACGGCGTACTGCATTTGCTGGGGATGGATCACGAAACCGATAAGGGCCGCATGGCGCGGACAGAGAAGCGCTGGCGCGAGCGTCTCGGTTTACCCAATGGCCTGATTGAGCGGGTCCAGCCGTGATGCTCGCGGCCATTATCGCGACGCTGGTGGCGATTCCGCTCCTCGCGATCGTCACCTTCGTGCAGGTTCTCTACCTGGAAAGTATGCGCCTGCGCACGCGCGATCTGCCTTCGCTTAAGTTCTTTAAGGACACGCTGGAAGACAAATTGGGCATGAAGACGGAGCAGGGCGCCGGTGCATTTTCGGTGATCAAACACACTCTGCTCGTGCTGATCGGCATTTGTTACTTTGCCTGGTTTGCCGACGGCGTGCCGTGGGAGTGGAGCGTCTTCTGGCAGTCCGCCCTGGCGGCGTGGCTCACCATGCTGGCGTTCTCTTATGCTCTGCCGCAATTGCTCTACCGCCGCACGGAAGCGCGGTGGTTACTCCCGCTGGTTCCGTTTCTACGCGGCATGGCCTGGATTGGGCGGCCTTTCGAAGCCATGCTGTCTTTCTTCCAATCATTGATCGATCTCACGGATGACACCGCGGTTCCCGAAGAGCCGCCCACCCCCGCCGAAAATATCGAGGCATTGATTACGGCCGGCGCCGAAGAAGGACTTATCGAAGAAGAAGACCGCAAGCTCATCCAGTCGGTGGTTGAATTCGGCGACAAAGTCGTGCGCGAGGTGATGACGCCGCGGCCCAACATGGTGACGATCTCCGCCGATTCCACCTTGGAGCAACTACGCCAACTTGTTATCAACGTGCAGTACTCCCGCATCCCCGCGTACGAGCAGAACATCGATCAGATTGTGGGTTTCGTTCACGTCCGTGATATGTTCGAACTCGAAGAAGAGGAGCGCGAGCGGCGCGTCGTGCGGGAGCTTCTGCGCCCAATCCTGTTCGTGCCCGAAAGCAAGCCGGTGAACGATCTGATGCGCCAGATGCAGCAGGAAAATACTCACATGGTGATCGTCGTGGATGAATACGGCAACACCGCCGGCCTGGCCACGATGGAGGATTTGCTGGAAGTCATCATAGGTGAGATCCGCGACGAGCACGAACCGGACAGCGATGTGGCCGAAGACGGGATGGGCGGCTTCATTGTTTCCGGCAATTTCGATCTGGCGCGCGTGGGCGATCTCGTCGAGTCGTTCCACCGCGAAGAGGACATCGAATCCACCACCGTCGGCGGGCTGGTAACTGAGTGGCTCGGCCATGTCCCCGCCGTGGGCGAATCGGTGGAACGCGATGGCGTCCGCGTTGAAGTACTGGCCAGCGACGAGTTGCGGGTCGATCAGGTCCGCATCAGCAAACCGCAAGCCGTGGCTCATGAGTGAACCCTATCGCTCCGGCTTCGTCTCGTTGGTGGGGCGTCCGAATGCCGGAAAATCGACTCTCTTAAATGCGCTCGTGGGCCAGAAGGTGGCCATTGTCGCGGATAAGCCGCAAACCACACGCGCTTCCATTCAGGCCGTGCTCACCCAACCCCACGCGCAAGTCGTTTTCCTGGACACGCCGGGCATTCACAAAGCCGATACGCCCCTGAACAAGCGGCTTATGGACACCGTCCGCGCTGCTCTGGAGGAGCGCGATGTACTGCTGTTCCTCGCCGATGCCACCAAGCCTTTCGGCGAACAGGATCAGCGCGCCCTCGATCTGCTGCGCAAAACGCTCGCGCCTGTGATCCTCGTGCTGAACAAAGTGGACCTGCTGAGGGATAAGGCGCTCCTGCTACCCCTGATTGAGCATTACAAGGCCGCATTCGACTTTGCCGACTACATTCCTATCTCCGCCGCGAAGCGGGACGGCTTGGATGAGCTCCTCAAAATTGTCCTGGATCGTTTGCCCGAAGGCCCGGCTTATTTTCCGGCCGATCACATCACTGACCAGCCCGAACGCTACTTAGCGGGTGAACTGATCCGCGAAAAAGTCCTGATGGTGACACGCCAGGAGGTGCCCCATTCGGTCGCCGTCACGGTCGACCGATGGGAGGAGACGCCGCGCCTCACGCGCATCTACGCCACAATCCGGGTCGAGCGTCCCGGGCAAAAGGCAATCGTCATCGGCTCCCAGGGGGCTACCCTGAAGCGCATCGGCACGCTGGCCCGGCAGGAAATGGAGTCGCTCTTCGGGGTGAAAATCTACTTGGATCTGCACGTGCGCGTCGAGGCCGGATGGCGCGAAAAACCAGCCTTTCTCGACGCTCTCGACTGGCGTACAATGGCCGGGGAAGATGAAAATCAAACTCTGCGCGATACTGCTGTCCCTGCTCGTGCTGACAAGCACGTGTCTGGCCGCCAAACAGGACGCCATAACCGATGATTCGCTTTACAACCAGGTGAAAATCAAGCTCGCGAGCGATCAAGTGGTGAAGGGCGGAGGGCTGACCATCGACGTCAAAGACGGCGTGGTGACGCTCGGCGGCTCCGTCGAGCTGCCCCAGCAAAAGGAGCGAGCGGAGAAAATCACGAAGAAGACAAAGGGCGTCAAGCAGGTGATCAACAACATCACCATCCGCAAATAGCCGCCCAATTTCGGTGACAGTCTACGAAACCCCCAATCTATTTCGGTGACAGTCTACGAAACCCCCAAATTGGTGTAGAAAGCGCGCACGAAAAATCAATGATTTACGCGCGCCGGGACCGCGTTGGTTCGCCTGCAATTTGGGGGTTTCGTAGACTGTCACTGAAATTGGTGGCTATTGCGACACTGTGGTGTTTTCCAGCGGCCGGGCAGGGTCTCTTCCGCGTTAGCATCGCGAAGCTGGCTACGGGTTACCGCTTTACCGAGGGCGCGGCCTGGTCGAAGGACGGCTACCTGATCTTTAGCGACACCGCCAAAGATCAGCTTTGGAAATGGGTTCCCGGGCACCAGGCTGAACTCTTGCGCGAAAATGCCAACGGGCCTGCGGGGAATGCCTTCGATGCCCAAGGCCGTCTCTACACCTGCGAAACGCGCGCCCGCCGCGTTACGCGGACCGACAAAACCGGCAAGATCGAAGTCCTCGCCGACCGCTGGGATGGCAAGCGTTTCAATGCGCCACTGGGTATTGTGGTGAGCAAGTCCGGCCACGTTTACTTCACCGATCCGGCTTTCGGCTATCAGTCCGACCATCGCGAGCTCGACTTTTACGGCGTCTATCACTTGCCCCCCAAAGGACCCCTGCAACTCGTAGCCAAAGCCGTCGGCCGGCCGCATGGCATAGCGCTCTCGCCGAATGGGCGCGTTCTGTATGTTTCCAATGCGGATGAACGTAACGTCCGGGCCTATGACCTGGACCGCAACGGCGATACTTCCAATGAACGCGTTCTGATTTCGGGCATCACCGGGGTGCCCGCCGGGATCACCACCGATGAGCAAGGACTGCTGTACGTGGCCGCGAACGGAATTGCCGTCTACAGTCCGGAAGGACGCCTTGTGCACACCATCGAAATGCACGATCCGCTATCGAGCTGTACTTTTGGCGAACCCGATCAGAAATCCCTCTTCATTACGGCCCGCGGCTCGGTATATCGGGCGCGCCCCGAAAGCCATGAATGACCGCCGCTATCCCCGCCATCCTCTGCTTGGCGTCGGGGCTCTGATCTTCGATGGCGATCGCATCCTCATGGCGCAACGCGGCAAGCCGCCGCTCAAAGGCTTGTGGTCGCTGCCTGGCGGCCTGGTGGAAACTGGGGAAACACTCGATGCCGCCGTCCGGCGCGAGGTCCGCGAAGAGACGGGCCTCGAAATCCGGCCGATGAGCGTGCTCGAAATTTTCGAGCGAATCATGCGAGATGCCTCCGGCGCACCCGAATATCACTACGTTTTGATCGATTACATCTGCCGCGTTACGGGGGGTGTGCTCTGCGCCGGTGATGACGCCTGCGGCGCCGCTTGGGTGCGCCGCCGCGATCTGAAGAAGCTGGAGATCACGGAAGGCACTTTGGCCGTGATTGAAAAAGGTTTTCGCCGCCGCGCCAAATATGCGAACCAGCGCTGAAGTCCTCGAATTCGAGCCCTTGCGCAAGCTTTTGGAGCGCTACCTCTCGAGCCCGCTCGGCCGTCGCGAATTGGCCAAGGTCGAGCCGCATGCCGATCGCGAGCGACTAAACGAAGATCTGTCCGAGACGGGGGAAGCCATCGGCTATCTGCGCCTCGCCTCGCGTCCGCAAGCGGCTTCGCGCGGCGCCGCCATTCGCGTCGATTTCGGCGGCCTACCCGATCTGGAAGCTTCCGTGCAGAAGTTGCGCATTGAAGGCGCCGGCCTCGAGCCCAAAGAGATTTTCGATGTATTCCAGTTACTCGATCGAGCGGCCGACGCCAAGTCGGTCCTCACTGCCACTGCCGAGCGGTTTCCGCGCCTGGGCCAGCGCGCTCAGACGATTGGTGACTTCCGCCTCCTCCTCCGCGAGCTCGATGGCAAGATCCTCCCTGACGGAACCGTCGCCGATAACGCCAGCGTCGCGCTGGCCCGCCTGCGCCGCGATATCGAGCGCCAGAAAAAAGCGATCCAGGAATCGCTCGAACGTTTCCTCCGCACGCACCGCGAAGAGGGTATCCTTCAGGAGGAGTTCGTCACCATCCGCAATGAACGCTTCGTGGTGCCGGTTATCGCCGGGCAGAAACGCAAGCTCGATGGTGTCATCCACGGCGCCAGTTCCAGCGGCCACACGCTCTTTATCGAGCCCCTCGAAACCATCGATCTGAACAATGAGCTGGTGCGGCTCTCTGAGGAAGAACTGCGCGAGGTCCATCGCATCCTGCTCGAAATTACGGACCGCCTGCGCGGCTACAGCGATGCCATTCGCGAGACGCTCGACACCATGGCCGAGCTCGAACTGCTATTCGGTAAGGCCCGGTTTGCCCTGGAGTTCGATTGCGTGGTGCCGCGCTTCGGCGATCGCCTTTTCTTGAAGGATGCCCGTCACCCGTTGCTCGAAGATGTATTGCGGCGGCGGCACAAATCGGCCGTTCCCATTAGCCTGGAACTGACGCGCGAGCAACGCACGCTGCTCATCAGCGGTCCCAATACCGGCGGGAAGACGGTGACGTTGAAGACCGTTGGCCTGTTGAGCCTGATGGCGCAGTCTGGGCTTCCGGTTCCGGCCATTGAAGCGGAGTTTCCTCTGTTCGAGCAGGTCCTGGCCGATATCGGCGATTATCAGTCGATCCAGGAGAACCTCAGCACATTTTCCGCCCACGTCTCAAATATCCGCGAAATGGCCCTGGATGTGACTCCGGATTCCCTGGTGCTCCTCGATGAACTAGGCGCCGCCACCGATCCCGAGGAAGGCGGCGCGCTCGGTGTGGCAATCATCGACCACTTTCGTGCGGCCGGCGCCTATACGCTGGTCTCTACGCACTTGATGGCGCTCAAGATCTACGGCGCCGGAACTGCCGGAGTGGTAAATGGGTCGATGGGCTTCGATGAAGAGACACTCGCCCCTACGTTCCAGCTTCGCCTCGGCCTACCCGGCAAGTCGGCGGGCCTGGAGATCGCCACCAAGCTCGGCATGCCCGAAGATATAATGCGGCGCGCCCGCCAATCGATGAGCGATCGAGAGCGCGATGTCACCCGCTTTCTGGCGGAACTGCAGCGCCGCACCGAAGAGGCCCAGGCGTTAGAGCAAGGCCTCCGGGAGAAACTGGCAGCCTTGGAGAAGCGCGAAAAAGAGATCGCGCGCGTGTGGGAGCAGAAAGAAACTGCCAAACTGAAGGAATTGGAGCGCCGCACCGATCAGGCTCTCGCCCGTTTCGAGGAGCAGGCGCAGGAAACGATTGGAAAAATCACGCAGAGCGCCGAACAGCGCAAAGCGGCCCAGGACGCGCAACGCCGTATTGCCAAAACCAAGCGCGAGTTTCGCGAGGATTTTCAGACCACGGTCCTGGCCACCCAGGAAGACGCCCGCCAGGGCGAAATCCGCCCCCTACGCATCGAAGAGGGCGCGCGCGTGCGGCTGCGAGACGTGCGCGAACCAGCCCGCGTCCGGCGCAAGCTCGGAGGCGACCGCATCGAAGTCGAAGCCGGCTTCATCAAGATGCAGGTCTCGATCGACGACGTCATTGAAGTCCTGCCGGAAAGCGCCGCCCCGGCAGGCAAGCTGCCCAAAGGCGTTACGTACAAGCCCGCTCCCGAGTTTGCCCCGGTCTACCAGGAGATCAATGTCATCGGCCAGCATGCCGAAGAGGCACGCGCGGCAGTCGACGAGTTCCTGGACCGTGCCGTGATGGCCACCGCCAGCCGCGTGCGCATCGTGCACGGCCACGGTATGGGCATCCTGCGCAAGACGATCCAGGACTTGCTCAGCCGTCATCCACACGTAGCGCGCTTCTATCCCGCCCCGCAGCACGAAGGTGGCACGGGGGCCACGATCGTAGAAATCAAAGAGTAGAGCTATCAGCACTCAGCCCAGATGTGCCTGCTGAAAGCTGATTGCTGACCGCTGAAAGCTATGATTACTTCATGCGTCTGAAAATCGCCCAGGCCGGAGAGGCTGTTCTCCGCCAGCAAGCCCGCGAACTCTCCCGCGACGAACTGCTCAGCCCGGAAACGCATCAACTCATCGAGTGGATGCGCGAAACCATGCGCGATGCACCGGGCGTAGGGCTGGCAGCGCCTCAAGTGGGCCTCGGTCTACAACTCGCGGTGATCGAAGATTCCGCCGAAGCGCAGCGGAGCATTGCGCCCGAGCGTCTGGAAGAGCGCGGCCGCCGGCCCGTGCCGTTTCATGTGATCGTCAACCCCGTGCTCACACTGGAAGGCCCGCCGGTCGAGTTCTTCGAAGGCTGCCTGAGCGCCACGGGTTTCAGCGCGCTGGTGCCGCGCTCGCTGCGCGCCCGCGTGGAATGCCTCAACGAGAAAGGCGAACCGGTGAGCATCGCGGCCGAGGGCTGGTACGCGCGGATCCTACAGCACGAAATCGATCATCTGCATGGCACGCTCTATCTCGACCGGATGCACAGCCGCTCCTTTGTGACGGTGGACAACCTGACCCGCCACTGGAACGATCTGCCGATCCGCGAGGTAAAGCAGCGCCTCGGAATATAACGGCGAAGGCACTACCAAAAGCTGCTCGCTGATTGCTGATCGCTGATTGCTCGTTTACGGCCGCCTGTCGCTCGAGGGAGGTACGATTCCTTTAATGCGCAAGAAAGCCACCATGGTGCCGTACATTTCATTGTCGTGGCCGATATTGAAGTTGAGTACGCCCAGTTTGGTCAGCTCGCGGCCGAACATCTTAACCTTCTCGGCGCCGGCGGCGTCCGTCATCGAATCGTAGACCGGATCGCAGTAATCGAACGAAGACTTCAGGTACGCCGACACCGCCGCTTTGGTCTTATTCGCGGGAGCCTGCCCTTGCTTCTGTTCGCCTTTCACCATGCCGCAAAGCATAAACTGGATATCGGCAACGTGTGAAACCATTTCCCCGTAGGTCCGCACTTCGGGAACGGTCTTAAACGAATAGTTCTCTTCCGGCATTTTTTCCGCCGCCCGCGTCAGCGTATTCTTAATTCCGGTATAGGCCTGCTTCGCGTCGCCGCTGAAAGGATTTCCCTGCGCATAAAGGCCGGCCGCCCCGAGCAGAGTGAGAGCACACAAGCTTTTCATTTTTGTTCTCCTTGATTCGATTTCGGTGTTAGCAGCAGTATACCTCAGCCGCTGGCCCGGTCATGATAGGATCTCAGGCAGGAAGATGCCGATTTACGAATACGAATGCCGCGCGTGCGGCGAACAATTCGAACTACTGGTTCTGAAGACGACAGTCCCGGCTTGCCCGGAATGCCAGAGCCAGGACCTCGAACAGTTGCTTTCCGGCTTCGCCGTCAGCTCCGAAGAGAAAACGCGGGTTAACGTGCAGCGCGCCCGGCGCGCCCTGGCCGCCAGCAAGAACTACAAAGATCAGAAGGTGGCGGAGGCGGAGGAAATCCGCGAGCACAGCGCGCCGGTCGAGCGGCCCAAGCCCAAGAAGTAACCGCCGCCCCCCTTGCTTACGCGCCTGTGAATAAATCCGGGGACACTGCTGCCGAGTATAGAGCGGTGGCGTTAGCGGCACTCGCCCGTAATGTCCCCGTCTTTCAGAACGCTCACTAACGGTCGAGGCTCGGCTACTTCACCGCGATCGTGACGTTGGCCTGGCTGCTGGCCGAACCGCACGTCACCACTACCGGAACCGAGCCGGTTAAGCCGGTGGGAATGATCGCTTCCACCTGCATGACACCCTGCACGTTTCCGTCGGATGAACCAGCGAACACTACTTGGGCATTTTGGCCGCCGATGCTTACGCTGACCGGAAGTTGCGGGGTGCGGATGATGCGGTCGTTCACTACTCCGTTCTCGCCGGGCGGGTTCATAGGCCCGGCGCCGGTGGCGAACAAGGTGATGACCGTCCCGGCAGAGGCGGGGGTGGAGGCCCCGTTCACTCTGCCATCGGCGTTAAGGGCCACTGCCTGGCCAGATCCGCTGGCATTCGCGGTGAACACACCAGGCGCCGAGAGTTGCACCGAGACTGGCGTCGTAATTTGGGAATTCTTGAAATTCACAACGACGGTAGCGTTGAAAAACCCGCCCAGCTCATATGGCGCAACTACGTTCACCTGCGAGGCTGAAGCGTAGAGGATCGGGGCCGTAACGCCGTTGATCGTTACCGACGTGTTGCCCAAAACCCGCCCGACCGAGCCGGTCGCCGGAATGGTGCCGGTAACTGCGGGAGAAGGGCCAATGGTGATGCCCGTAAGTGTGATCACTTCGCCGGGCGCTATGGCGCCGGAGGCTCCGCTCGCGGCATTCAGAACGCTCAGGATCGCCGCGGGGGGCGCCACGCTGCTCAGCAAGCCGTGCTGCAGATTGCCGGTTCCCGCCGTGATATACAGCGTCTGGCGATCGCCGCCGCTGCCCCCGTTTCCGAAGATCAGAGCCCACAATCCAGGAAAAACGATGGCGTTGCCGTTCGAATCCTGAAGCGTGCCCAAAGCATTGCCGCTGCTTAGATCGAAGGCGTTGATCTTGCCGTCGCCGAAGTTCCCCACCAGCAGCGCGCCTCCGAACGCGCCGAAAGTGGAGGGCGCGATCGCCATGCCCCAGGGAGCGTTCAGCGGCCCGCCGGAGATCAGGTGCTTCTGCAGGTTGCCGTCAAAGTCGAACACCGCGACCTGGCCGATGCCGCCGCCGCCGACACCCGAGAGAGGCCCCTGCTTGGCATAGGCCACATACAACTTACCGTTCAGTGCCCAGATATTGAAAGGCGCATAGCCCGCCGGAAGGCTGGAATCGGCAAAGCCGCCCGATACGGTTGTCGGCGCGAACTTAGTGTCGTAGATCTCGATCTGTCCCGTGGTGTAGTTGGGGGCATAGAGTAGCGGCGCGCCGGCTGCGTTCGTTCCGATGGCGAGCCCGTAGTACACGGCGCCGGCGGCGGAGTTATCCACCGTAATGGCCGCGGCCGCGCCGCCGTTCCATGCGGAAATCGTGCCATCTTCGGTCGAGAAGATGAAGCTCGCCTTGGTGCCGTTGGCAAGCACGAAGCCGTTGGTGCTGTTCTGGACCTGCCCCGTTGGCGACCCGATCTTTCCCGTCGAGGCCTTGCCCGGCGGTACGGTAACCACCAGCGGCGTGATGGCGCCGGAGCCGTTATAGAGCGTGGAATTGCCTTTACCCGCATTCGAAACCCAGAACGGGCTGGTGGCGCTGATGGCGACGCCCCAGGGATTGACGAGATTCGGGTCGGTCACATCGGCCACTCCCGGTTGGTCAGCCACCAGATCGTGGCGGACATAAACATTGGCCCCGGCCGCGAAAAGCAGGATCGGGGTAGCGAACACCAGCGCAAAAACGGCTCTCTTGAGCATGAAATCTCTCCTCAACAGAGGCGATTATATACAGGACGAGGCGCAGCCGAGTGTAAATAATTACGCCCGGCGCCAGGCAAATTGCCCGCCGACAATCGTCGCGACGGGGCCACCTTGGAAGGTCCGGCCGTGGAAGGGCGAGTTGCTGCTGCGGGAGAACGACTGATTGACGTCGTAAGTCCAGGGGAGGCCCGTGCTGAAGATCGTGACGTCGCCGGGCGCGCCGGGCGCCAGGGTGCCGCGGCCCAAATGCAGAATGGACTCCGGGCCGCTGGTGAACAACTCCACCAGGTGGCTCAGCGTGATCTTCCCGGGCGCGACCAGTGTCTCCAGCGCCAGTGCAACCGCCGTCTCCAGGCCGATGATACCGAACGGGCAGCGCTCGAATTCCTGCATCTTCTCGCTACCGGCGTGGGGCGCGTGGTCGGTGGCGATGGCCGTGACCGTGCCCGCTGCGATGCCGTCGATCACGGCGCCGGCGTCGCATGCGGAGCGCAGCGGCGGCTTCATCTTGTAGTTGCTGTCGTAAGGCAGCATCTGCTCATCACTCAGGGTGAAGTGGTGGGGCGTCGCTTCGCAGGTGACGGGCAGCCCCTGGCGGCGGGCAAACTCTACCATGGCGACCGCATTACGGGTGGAGATGTGGGCGATATGGCAGCGCGCCCCAGTGAGCTGGGCCAGCACCAGGTCGCGCGCCACCATGACATCTTCGGAGGCGGACGGTATGCCCCGCAGGCCCCATCGCACGGAGGTGAAGCCTTCGTGCATATCGCCGCCGGCACTCAGATTGAGATCTTCGCAGTGATCGATGACGGGCAAGTCATACGAGCGGGCGAATTCCATGGCACGGCGCATCACGCGCGAGTTCATGACCGGTCGGCCATCGTCGGAGATGGCCACGGCTCCCGCGGCTTTCATAGCGCCGATGGCTGCCAGTTCCTCTCCGGCGCTGCCCTTGGTGATAGCGCCGATGGGAAACACGTTGACCGCAGCCAGTCGCCGCGCGCGTTCCACGATGTAGCTGGTCACGGTCGCGCTGTCGTTCACCGGTTTCGTATTGGGCATGCAGCAGATGGATGTGAAGCCGCCCGCCGCCGCCGCGCGCGAACCGCTCTCGATGGTTTCGGCATGCTCGAAGCCGGGCTCGCGCAAGTGTACGTGCATATCGATAAAACCCGGAGCGACAATCAGACCCGTGGCATCAAACACCTCGGCCCCCGGCGCGGAGAGGTTGGGAGCCACTCCGGCGATCTTGCCTTCCACCATGAGCACATCGGCCACGCGGTCGGTCTCCGAGGCGGGGTCGATCACTCGTCCGTTCTTGATAACGATGGCCATCCGCTATCCGATCACCCGTTCCAAAACGGCCATACGTACCGCGATCCCGTTCTCCACCTGGTTTAAAATTACCGAGCGTTGAAAATCGGCCACCTCGGAGGATAACTCCCGCCCACGGTTGATAGGGCCGGGGTGCATAACGATGGCATCCGGCTTGGCGAGATCCATGTGCTCCAGCCGGAGGCCGTAGAACTGGAAATACTCGCTGGCCGGGAATGCCGCCTCGTGCTGGCGCTCCAACTGCACACGCAACATCATAATCACGTCCGCCCCGCGTATGGCTTGCTGAATATCCGTGGTCAGTTCGACCCCGGGGGCCAGTTGCGCCAACTCGGGCGGTAGCAGGGACGCCGGGCCGCACAGCACAATCTTCGCGCCGAACTTCGAGAGTAGGTGGACGTTGGAGCGTGCCACTCTGCTATGGGCAATGTCGCCGATAATCGATACGCGCAGACCTTCTAACGTGGCGCGCCGGTCGAGAATGGTGCGAGCGTCGAGCAAGGCCTGCGTGGGATGTTCGTGCGTGCCGTCCCCTGCGTTAATGATGGGTATCGGCAAGTAGCGCGACAGGAAGTGGGGCGCGCCGGATGCGGCGTGGCGCATCACTATGGCATCCGGGCGCATGGCCGCCAACGTGTTGAGCGTATCCACCAGCGATTCACCTTTGGAGACGCTGGAACTCGAAGCCGTGATCGACACCGCATCGGCCCCCATCCGTTTGGCGGCGATTTCGAAGCTGGTGCGCGTGCGCGTGGAGGCCTCATAGAAGAGGTTCACGATCATCTTCCCGCGCAGCGTATCGAGCTTCTTCAAAGACTGGCTCTGCAGGGGCTGAAAATCCTTGGCGCGGGAAAGAATGGACTCGATTTCGGTGCGGTCGAGTTTCTCGATCCCCAGCAATCCGGCGGGCATAGTTACGCTGCGGAGACGACCGCTCCCTGGCGGTCGCGGCTCAGAAACGAGTCTCTACCGAGCCGCGACCGCAAGGGAGCGGTCGCATCATCATACCGAGGAAAGCGCACTACTACGCCACCTCGGAAGCTGCCACTTTTTCCACCAGGAGAACTTTCTCCATGGCGTCGATTTCCTGGAATTTCACTTCTATGATCTCGTTATCCGTGGTCTGCACCGTGCGGCCCACAAAACGCGCTTCGATGGGCAACTCGCGGTGGCCGCGATCGATCAGCGCCAACAGTTGCACGCGCGCCGGCCGGCCATGATCGAAGAGGGCATCCAAGGCCGCACGGATCGTTCGGCCGGTGTAGAGCACATCGTCCATCAGAATAATGTCTTTGCCTTGCACCGAAAAGGGAATTTCCGTGGCGCTCACCACCGGCTTGATGTCCACCGTCGTGAGATCATCGCGATACAGGTTGATATCGAGAATGCCCACCGGGACCTTGCGGTTCTCCAAAGCTTCGATCTTTTTCGCAAGGCGCTGCGCCAGAGGAACGCCGCGCCGCCGGATGCCAATGAAGGCGAGGAGGTCCAAGTCTTTGGTCTTCTCCAGAATCTCGTGGGCCAGGCGGACCAGCGTCCGGTCGATTTCCGAGGCGCTCATGAGCTGCGCCTTTTCGCGCGTGACAGACATTCCAGAAATAAGCGTAACAGAAACCGCCCGCGCCTCTAATAGAGCTGCGAAATGCGGGGACATTATGGGCCAGTGCCGCCAACTCCCGCCGCTGTAACCGCGGCAGTAGTGTCCCCGCACTCTTCACAGCTTCAATCGGCCGCGGCGTGCAATCTTTGGAAAAATTCGATCGTCGGCTTCAAGCCGTCTTCCAAGGCAACTTTCGGCTCCCAGCCGAGCACGGTCTGGGCCTTGTTGATGTCGGGTTTCCGCTGCTTGGGATCATCTTGGGGCAACGGGCGGAACACGATTTCCGCGCGCGTCCCGGTCAACCGTTGGATGTGCTTCGCGAATTGCAGAATCGTCATTTCGCACGGATTCCCCAGATTCACCGGGTAGCGTTCCTCGGAAAGCATGAGACGGTAGAGCCCGTCCACCAGATCGCTGACATAGCAAAAACTGCGTGTCTGCGAGCCGTCGCCAAAAACCGTCATCGGTTCGCCGCGCAGAGCTTGATCGAGGAATGCTGGCACCACCCTCCCGTCATCCAATTTCATCCGCGGGCCATAGGTATTAAAGATGCGTGCGATGTTGGTGCGAACGGAATGCTTGCGGTGGTACGCCATGGTGAGCGCCTCGGCGAACCGCTTGCTTTCATCGTAGCAGGAACGCGGGCCCACAGGATTCACGTGCCCCCAATAGGTCTCCACCTGCGGATGCTCCAACGGGTCGCCGTAGCATTCGGAGGTAGAAGTCACCAGGAACCGCGCGCCTTTCTCCAGGGCCAATTGCAACATCCGGCGCGTGCCTATGGAGCCGACATCGAGCGTCTCGATGGGGTGCTCCAGGTAATCTTTCGGGCTGGCCGGCGAGGCCATATTGACCACACAATCGACCGGGCCCTCAATGGAAAACGGCTCCGTAATATCCTGCTCGCGAAATTGAAAACGGGGCTCGCGATGGAAATGGCTAAGATTCGCAGAGCTACCGGTTAGGAAGTTGTCGAGCGCTACAACCGAATGCCCTTCCGCCAATAGACGATCGCAAAAATGCGATCCGATAAAGCCGGCAGCCCCCGAGACGACAATCCGCAAATCCCCTCCATCGTGTTGTTCTACATAAGCTTACCTGCATTTGCGTGCTACATTCAAGGGGAGCCTATATGCCCCTGTTCTCCTGGACGGAACGGGTGATCCTGCTGGTGTTGGTGGTGACGTCGGCAGCCCTGTTCTGGTGGCGGTTGCGCCATGTCTTATCTGTCATTTCCGGTTCCCGGCCCACGCCGGATTTCAGCCTGAAGCCCATTGCCCGCCGCGTACGCCAGTTCTTTTGGGAGGTCTTGCTGCAAGGCAAAGTCATCCGGCAACGGCCTCTGCCGGGGATCGCTCACGCCCTGGTGTTTTGGGGCTTTTGCGCATTCGCTTTGATCACCATTAATCATTTCGCCTCGGCTTTTGGCGCTGGGTTTTTGCGGCCGGAAGGAACTTTCGGCCACTTCTATTTCGGCTTCGTGGCGATTTGGGCGGTGGCCGTGGCGATCGCGATTGCCGGCCTGTTCGTGCGCCGGTTCTTTGTGCGGCCAGTCTGGCTGGGCAAAGTATCCAACGAATCGGGCGTCATCGCCGGCCTGATTTTCATCCTCATGGTCACTTACCTGGCCTGGCTTTGGTATGGCGAAGCGACTGTGGCGGGGAAGACCGCCTGGTGGTTGCATAGCGTCACTCTGCTGGCATTCCTGCCGCTCATTCCGCATACCAAGCATCTGCACCTGGCCATCAGCCCGGTAACCGTGTTCCTGCGGCGCGCGGGCTTCAGCCGCATCCCGCCATTGGAAGGCGACGAAGATTTCGGCCTGGTGACCGGCAAGGACGTGACGCAGATCGATTCCTTGCAGGCCTACACGTGCGTGGAGTGCGGCCGCTGCACCGAACACTGCCCGGCCTACAACACCGGAAAGATTTTAAATCCCAAAGAGATCATCCTGGGGCTGCGCGCGTACCTGAATGAGAACGGGCCCGGAAGCGAAGCGCCGCTATTGGGGAAGCACATCTCGGAAGAGGCGGCGTTCCAATGCACGAGCTGCGGCGGATGCGAGTTCCAGTGCCCGGTCGGCATTCAGCATTTACCGGTGATTATCGGTTTGCGCCGTGGCGCTGTGAATACCGGGCAATGGGAGGACGACTATGGAACCAAGTTCTTCCTGAACCTGGAGCGCAACGGAAACTCACTCGGCTTCCCCGCGGGCGAGCGGCAGAAGTTCATCGAGAAAAACCAACTGCCTATTTATGACGGCACGCAGGAATACTGCTTGTGGCTAGGCTGCATGGGCTCGTACGATCCGCAGGGACGCGAGATCGTGCTGGCCCTGGCACGGGTGCTACGGCACGCGGGTGTGACGTTCGGCGTGTTACGCAACGAGAAGTGCACGGGCGACCCGGCGCGCCGATTAGGAAACGATCTGCTGGTGTCGCAAGTGGCCGAACAGAACATCGAGAAACTGCGGGCTGCAAAAGTAGGCAAGATGCTTTCCATCTGCCCGCACTGCGTGCGCACGATTGGCACGGACTGGCGCGAGTTCGGTGGCACCTTCGAGATCGAGCACCATAGCGAACTGTTGGCCCGCCTGGGAGCGCGGTTGCCGAAGCCGGTAGATGGGCGCGATAGGGTGGTGTACCACGATCCCTGCTACCTCGGGCGATACCGGGACGTGTACGACGCCCCGCGAGAGGTGATTGGTCGTTACGCGGCGGTGGAGGATCCGCAGCGCGCGCGCGAGCGGTCGTTCTGTTGCGGCGCTGGCGGCGGCCAGATGTTCCTCGGCGAAGAGAAAGGCAAACGCATCAACATCGAGCGCGCGGAGCAGTTGGTAGCCACGGGCGCGGGGACGATCGGGACCGCCTGCCCCTTCTGCCAGACGATGTTCCGGGATGCCTTGGGGACCATGAAGCAGACCCCGCCGAAGCTGCTGGACATTGCGCAAATCGCCGCGGCCTCGCTGCCGGTGGAGGCGTCGGGGCAACCTTAAGATTTTGGTGGGGCAGACTTTCACTCTGCCGGCCGGATTCTGATCCGGCCAACCGGCCGAAAGCCGGCGCTTTGGTCCGAAGCCACCGCAGCAAAAGGCGGCCGCCACGCGATGCTATACTGATCTGGTGCGGTCGCGGCATGCGCCGCGCCGACTCCAGCAAACCCCAGCGGGCGCGTAGCTCAATTGGCAGAGCAAGTGACTCTTAATCACTAGGTTGAAGGTTCGATTCCTTCCGCGCTCACCAGATTTTCAATGTACCTGGTGACGTTCGACCACGCGAAAGATCGCTATGCTCTCCGGGCCGATCTTTAGCCGCTTTACTAAACTCGCCTTGAATCCGTTACCGGTGGGGCTGACCAGCCGCCACGCTTTTCCGGTCCCCATTCGTTCGCCCCGTCGCGTCGTAAATTCCCGTGCGCCTCTTCCGGCCTTCATACTAATAACATACCTTTGAATCTGATATCCCGGCATAGCCCGCACCCAAAAGAAGGCGGCGCGGCAAGTTGCTGCCTTCATCCTGGCCCATTGAGTTACATCCGCACCCATGGTGCATACGAATTGAGGTTGGACCAAAACGAGATTTGGGATCAGATCAATTACCGGAGCAACGCCCGTATCAACCATCACCAGAGCGCTGTGGGTGAGAACCGTTGCCGTGCTATCGTACCTGCCGGAGGGGGTTGCATGAACTTCAAAAATCGCCTTTCATTCGTTCTTTTGCTCATCCTCACAAGCTGGTTTTCGGCCGGTTCCGCCTTGGCGCAGCCGAGAGGCGGAGCAGTGACCGTACACTTCGCCACCATTTCCCCGATCATTGCAATTCTGGCGGGAATCTTGATTCTGATCATTCCCCGCCTTCTGAACTACATTGTGGCGGTCTATTTGATATTGATCGGCCTGATCGGTTTTTTGGGCGTGTAGCTGGGCCGGAGCAAAGCTTTCAAAAGCAGCACGCTTGCTATCATGGGCCATGTGAGCGCCACCGCGCGGGCCCGTAGCTCAGGTGGATAGAGCATCTGCCTTCTAAGCAGAGGGTCGCTGGTTCGAGTCCAGCCGGGCCTACCACAATAACCCTTGCTCCACACCGCTTTCCGGCTCCCTCTGCTCAGTCTGCTATTTCCCAATCATGTGCTGCGGGTCTTTATTGTTCTCATTACAGATGGATTCCATGATTTCTTCGCCGGGCGCGAGTTCGGCGACCCTCTTCATGGTCCACGTCCGCGGATAAATTTCCGGATCCTCGATGGTCGTCTCGAGTTCGAGGTGCCCTGCGTCCGGCCGCCGAAACCGCTCGACGATGTGCATTTTTTCGGAGATCGGCGTGCCAAAGTTCGTGAGCCATCGGCGCGGATTAAAACCGATGGTGTCCACGACCAACGTGTCGCCGTCCCAACTACCAATGGCGTGCCCGTACCAGGCGGGATTCGGCTCCTTCGGATGACTACGGCCATCCAGAAAAACCTGGTAATACCCCGGCGTCTCCGCTTCGATCACCACCATCAGTACGGTCTTAGTCTGAACCAGTTTGAAGAAGGGGGTCAGGCGCAAGATCGCATCGGGCATACACCGGACGGCAGGCGACTCGAGTGTATTGTTTGCGAGACGCTCGTTCAAAATGCGTTGAGCGGCCGGTAACAGTTCGGGTTCGGTAGAAGTAATTGTTTTTGGGCCGTTCCAAACGCCGGAAAAATCCGGCTTGCCGTCCGGCATCCGCGGCGTTGGTCCCCCGGAGGGAGTAGGCGTAACCAGGCGCGCGATGCGGCTGTAAACATCTCCATCCCCAAGGGTGGCTAATTGAAAGTCTGGCTGAAAACGAAAATCCAAAGGAACTGCTTGCCCCGACACTACCGTGACGCTCTGATTCTCAAACCCTCCCACACTGATCGTGACTTCATACTTTCCAGGCGGGAGGTCCCCTACGGAATAAGCGCCATTCGCCAAACTCGTCGTCTTGTATATTCTTCCCGTTTCGAGGTTTTTCGCTTCGATGGGCGCGCCCGAAACGGGTTCGGTTTGGTCGAGAACCCTTCCGCTGATCCTACCCGGGCCAACTTGCGCCAGTGTGGCCGTTACCACCCACAGAAATATCAGCCACCGCATCGGCGTTTACTCAATCGTGGAGTTGACAATGTCGCTAGTCTCTCTGGTCAAAGGTTGAGTTCCGGCCTTGGCTCCATTGACCTGCAAGACGTATGCGGTGATCTCCACAATCACCTCATTGTCGGTGATCCCGGCCTCTTCAAACGAGAAACTGGCCTCCTGAAACCGCGCCACCAGTTGTGCCGCGGTCTTCGAACCCCAGTGCTCCAGGAAAGTCTTGCCGGCGAGCGGCGGAACCCGTCCGCCATAGTTCTCGATGAATTTCCGGTCGGCATCGGAGAGAGAACTAACCAGCGGACGTTCGTCCGGGTCACCCTGCCGCCCCATCAAGTTCAGCGTGTGGCACCTTCCGCAAGTTTTCTCGTATGAGGCGCGCCCTGCCGCCGCCTGCGCGGACGTAAAGATTCCGGCTCGATAAGACTGTTGTCCGGAAATCACAGCCACCGCCGAAAACAGGATCGTGGCCGGCAAGAGCGCTTTACTATTCACTGAGGGAATCCTCTCGAATCAGAGCGTATCACCGGTTGGAGTGTTCATTCAATTGAAAGATCCTCTATGCTCGCGGAGTTTCGGTAGCCGCTCTCTCCAGCCCAGGTTCGCTTGTGCGCCTTTGTGCTTCCGGGACACGCGGCGAAAGCCGCGTCCACTCGACGCTTACTCCTTTTCGCGGCGTTCGAGCCCGAAACGTATCTTCACACACCGATCCGACCCGACCGGCCAATTCTCCCCGGATCCACGACCGCCAGGAAGCGGTTTATCCGGCCACACAATCTGCAATCCGCCCCGGCCGGAGGCCGTTTGCTCACTGCTGATCGCTGACTGCTGAATGCTAATCGCTGCCGGGTGTCTGCGTACTGGAACCGATTTTCAAAAAATTCTCTGGAATCGGAGGAGAACCCGGGTTACAATCCTCCGGTCTGGCTGTCTGACTCATTCGTAAGAAGCTTAGTACGCACAGTACATTTTCGCGATTTCCAGTCGATCCACACGCGGACACGAATCGCCGGCAGCCAAACAGATGACAACCCGGAGGGATCCCCGTGGGTAAAACGTTGCACTTCGCCGCCGTTGCCGTAATCGCTGCTGCCACCTATGCCGTTCCAAACCTGTCAGCCGCCGGTACTTTCACTGTCAGTCCGGGCAGTCTGACCTTCCCTGTGACGGCTGTGGGCTCTACCAGCGCGTCCCAGGCAGTCACCGCGACCAATAATACGGGAGCGTCGGTCACCATTTCCAAGATTCAGTTGACTGCCCCGAATGCAGGCGATTTCAAGATTACGGCCACTACTTGTGGCGCCTCTCTTGCCAACGCCGCTAGCTGCACGGTTACGCTGGTTTTCAAGCCAGTTGTGAACGATATTCGCGAAGCGACTTTGCAGTTCACCGACACCGCCTCGGGGAGTCCCCAGGTCGTCTCCGTTTTAGGCACCGCCGAGGCGGCGACACAGACCCTGATCTTTACCCCTCCGGTGATGACGTTTCCAGTAACCACCCTCGGCTCGCCCGCCACTCAGGTCTCGGTGACCGTAACCAATTACGGAACCACCGCCGTCAGCTTTAACGGGACGTCGATTATTGGCACCAACCCGGGAGATTTTTCCGTCGCCAATAACAATTGCACGAATCTTGCGCCGAACGTCAGTAGCTGCAGCATTACGGTGAACTTCACGCCATCGGCGGCAGGCGCGCGGCTGGCCACGCTGGAAGTCAATAACAATGCCCCCGGCAACCCATTCGTGGTTCCCCTGGTCGGCACCGGGCAGTCCGCCGCGCAAACCATCAGTATCTCGCCCCCAAGCTACAGCTACGGGTCGGAAAATGTATCCACCGCATCGAGCGCCCAATACTTCGCGGTGAGCAACACCGGAGTCGCCGCGGTCACTATGAACAGTATCTCCTTGACCGGCGCCGACCCCTCGGATTTCTCGATCACCAGCAACGGATGTCCCGGCGCGGGTTCTTCGTTAGCGGCCGGCCAGACCTGCTACGTATATGTCGCGTTTTCCCCAACCGCCACTGGCACCCGTAGCGCCAACCTGAGTATCGCCGATACGGCTACCGGCAGCCCCCAAACTGCCACCTTGTACGGAGTCGGCCAGCCGGCGACCAGTAAAATCGCGTTGGTGCCCGGTACGCTGGACCTCGGGGTCGAAGTGCTGCATGTTACCAGCGGCCAGATCTATGTTCAGGCGCAGAATACCGGTACCAGCAACGTTACGTTCTCCAATATCGCGCTGGGTGGAACCAATGCATCGGATTTCGCGATCTCCTTGAATACCTGCACCGGCGCCCTTCCTCCCAATAATTACTGCGTTGTCTATGTGAGTTTCACCCCGTCGGCGGCGGGCCTTCGCACCGCCACCCTGACTTTCACCGACAACGCCACCGGCAGCCCCCAGGTCATCAATGTCGAGGGCACCGGCTCCACTGCGACACAAGTACTCAATTTCAACTATGTGGATTTCGCGTTTGGCGCCCATCCAGTAGGCGCGACCAGCAACCAGCAGTATTTCGGGGCTTACAATGCCGGCGACAGCCCGGTCACTTTCACAAACATCACGTTGGCCGGAAACAATCCGGGCGATTTCGCCATCACCAGCCAGGGCTGTCCCGTATCCAGTTCGACGCTTACCCCCGGCGGCACGTGCTACGTCTATGTCGACTTTACTCCTTCCGCTACGGGTCTCCGCACCGCCACCCTGCAATACACTGACTCTGCCACCGGCAGCCCGCAGAGCATCGTGCTCGATGGCATCGGCCTGGCGCCCAGTCAGACCGTCACCTTCATCAATACCACGCCATCGCTCGCATTCCAGGGTACGGCGCTCAATACCAGCGCTGGAGGGATTTACGCCACCCTGCAGAACATCGGGAACGAGAACGTTACCATCAACAACGTAGCCGTCAACGGCACCACCGACTTTGCGATTAGTTCCAACGGCTGCGCTACCACCCTGAGTCCGGGTGGTTCCTGCTCGGTGCTGGTCACTGACACGCCTACTGTCCCGGGTGTTGAATCGGCCACCCTGCAATTTACCGACAATGCTACCGGCAGCCCGCAGTCGATCTCTCTTGCGGGCGATGGTGAACCCGCCGGCGGCTCCCTCAACTTCACCGGGACTCTTCTGTACTACGGATCCGTAAATACCGGCGCAACCGCTCCAAGCCCTAGCACGATCACCGTCTTCAACGAGACCGGCTCAACTGTTTCCTTTACGGAACAGATCGTCGGCCCGAACTCCTCCGATTTCAGCTTCGTCACCAACACCTGCAACGGCTCGCTAGTTAGCGGCGGCAATTGCAGCTTCTCGGTGAACTTTACTCCTGGCGGTGTAGGGCAGCGGTTGGGAGCGGTCCAGTTCACCGCCTCCGGCGTCAGCCAGCAGGTATTGTTGGCGGGAGTCGGCACTGCCGCCTCCACACTCGTGACTCTGCAGTCAGTCGCCGATTTCGGACTAGTCAACCTGGGCACCAGCAGCGCTCCCATCGCGGTTCAGGTCCAGAACTCCGGCAGCCCCAATATTACCTTCTCGGCCCCCGTCATCAACGGCACCAACGCGAGCGATTTCACCCTCTCGCAGGACACCTGCTCCGTACTGGTGAACAATCAAACCTGCGCCTTCAGTATTGTTTTCGCCCCCAGCGCCGCGAATGTGCGCACGGCGTCCCTTAAGATCACCGATAGCGCCACCGGCAGCCCGCAAACAGTCCCGCTCACCGGTCTGGGGCAAACCGCTGGCAAGATTTTGGACGTCCCCTCGGCGGTCGATTTCGGCCGCAGCAATCAGGGGACGCCGGTTACGCAAAATATCAACCTGGTCAACGGCGGAACGGCTGCCACGACGATCAGCGCCATAACGATAACCGGCGGCAACGCCGCGGATTTCGCCATCAGTCAAGGAACCTGTACCGTCATTAGCCCCTTCAGTACGTGCACCATCCAAATAACCTTCAATCCGACCGGCGCCGGCGTGCGCACTACTACTCTTAAGATCCACGATGATTCCAACGGCAGCCCACAAAGCATCACCCTGATTGGGGTGGGCGTGGCGCCTGTAGCCACCCTCAATGTGGCTCCCGCTCTGGCTTTCCCGGCCACCATCGTGGGGACCACCAACCTGCAAAACACGCTCATCCAAAACACCGGTACCTCCCCGATAACCATCAGCAGCCTCTCCATTTCTGGGACCAATGCCGCCGATTTCACCGTGTACAGCTCCTGTGGATCGAATCAGATTGCCCCCGGCAACGAGTGCTACGTTACCGTCGCCTTCGCCCCCAGCGCCGCCGGCACGCGGATCGCAACACTGTCCATCGCCAGCAACGGAACCGGAAGTCCGCAATCCGTGCCGCTGACCGGGTTCGGCCAGGCCGGCGTCTCCACCCTGAGCCTGCCTCTCGCGATCGTGTTCCCGGCAACCTTGGGTGGAGCTATCAGCAATCAGAGTTTTTACATTTACAATACCGGCAACCAGGTCGTCACCTTCAGCAATGTAGCCATTGTGGGCAGTACCGACTTCCGCGTGGGATCCTGGTGCCCGCAGATCACTCCCGGCGGCGCCTGCCAGATTACGGTCTATTTCAGCCCGAGCAGCCCGCATATCACTACCGGCCAACTGCAATTCACCGATACCGCCGCTGGCAGCCCGCAATCGGTCCTGCTCCAGGGCAGCGCCTTAGGCAAGACCCAGACAATCGGTCTTTCGACCAATGCGCTAACATTCTCTGCGCAGACCGTGGGAACCGTCAGCGGCGCGCAAACCGTATTTGTCTACAACAACGGGACTGGTCCCGTTACCATGAACAGCGTGACTATCGGCGGAACCAACCCCGGCGATTTCGCCGTTACCTACGACAACTGTTTGGGGAATGGTTCCCAATTGAATGCCGGCAGTTATTGTCTCGTTCAGGTTTCGTTCGCTCCCGCAGCCACCGGTGCGAGGAGCGCGACGCTGACCATCACCGATAATGCCGTCGGCGGCGCGCAAAGTGTCGCACTCGCCGGCACAGGACAATAGCCTCCTTGGCTCAGCTATGCAGGTGTGCAGATGGAAGGGCAGACGACCGCCTTGTGCCGTCTGCCACCGCGCGGACCGGGGAAGTTTGAAACCCGCTCCGGTTTCCGCCTCGCCACGGAATATGACAGAATAACCGTGTTGCTCGAGGGGGGAGACTTGCCTGCCGAAAGAGATATGTTGAGCGCTTTCCAGAAAAGCGAGAAGATGGTCCTCGCTCTTCTGGAATCGGCGTCGCAGGCCATTATCAGCATCGATCGCACCGGCCGGATCGTACTGGTGAATCGCCGCACCGAAGAAATGTTCAACTATACGAGGGACGAACTGCTGGGCGCCCGGATTGAGATGCTGCTGCCCGAATCCAAGCGGCCGTCCCACGGGCGCCAGCGGGAAGACTACTTCAACCGTCCGCGGATCCGGCCCATGGGCATCGGAATGGACCTTGCTGGGCGCCGGCGGGACGGCAGCGAGTTTCCCGTCGAGGTCAGTCTCAGCAACATAGAAACCGATGAAGGCTTATTTGCCATTGCTTTTGTCAGCGATATCAGCCAGCGCAAACAACTGGAAGAGCAGTTGGTGCACGCTCAAAAGATGGAAGCGGTGGGGCGTTTGGCGGGCGGCGTCGCGCATGATTTTAACAACATGCTTACCGTCATCTCCGGCTACACCCGGATGATCCTCGACGAGCTTTCCCCTCACGACCCCCTTCGCGAATATGCCGATGAAATCGGGAAGGCGGCCGACCGTGCCGGAGCCATCACCAACCAGTTGCTGGCATTCAGCCGGCGTCAGGTGATTGTCCCGCGCGTGGTCAATATCAATACTGTGGTAGCACAGACGGAGAAAATGCTCCGGCGGTTGCTAGGGGAAGATATTCAACTTGCCATCGATCTACAGCCGGACCTCCAGAACACCAAAGTCGATCCTACCCAGATCGAACAAGCCATCGTTAACCTGGCGGTGAACGCGCGGGATGCCATGCCCAGCGGCGGCCAGATCTACATCGAAACCGCCAATGTGCATCTCGACGAAGAGTATGTTCGTACGCACCTGGGAGTCAAGCCGGGCGATTTCGTCATGGTCGCCATGTCCGACACGGGTCACGGCATGGATCCGGCGACACGCCAGCGCATCTTCGAGCCCTTTTTCACAACCAAGGAGAAAGGCAAGGGCACAGGCTTGGGCTTGGCGACCGTCTACGGCATGGTGAAACAGAGCGGCGGCGATATTTGGGTTTACAGCGAGCCAGCGAAAGGCACCACGTTCAAGCTCTATTTCCCCGTGGTTGCCGAAGGCGTAACCGACCAGGTCTCCAGCGCCTCGGTGGGAGGTAACCGGCAAGCCAATGAGACCGTGCTGGTGGTGGAAGATGAAAAGCCCGTGCGCGACCTGACCGTGCGCATGCTCCGGCAGTTAGGCTATAACGTGCTTTCCGCGGCGTCTGGCGCCGAGGCGATTGAGATCAGCCAATCCTACTCCAAAAAGATTTCTCTACTGCTCACCGATGTGGTGATGCCAAACATGAGCGGGCGCCAAGTAGCGGATGCTCTCATGAGCACGCGGCCGGACATCAAGGTGCTCTACCTTTCCGGCTACACCGAGAACACGGTAATTCACCACGGTATCGGATCGGGCGTCGAGTTCCTTCCCAAGCCGTTCAGCCGCGAAGCTCTTTCGAAAAAGATGAACGACATCATCGGCGAAAGCAGCGGAGCAGTGGGAAGATAATCTGCCCCACTTTCATTGACCGCGCTCGAACAGTTCAATGTTCATGCCGTTCGGGTCTTCCACGAAGATGTTGTGAGTGCCGCCGCCGAAGTCCACGATTTGACCGTTAGCGGAAATCAGATTGACGCCCGCGGCCTTCATCTGCGCCACCATCCCGGTAAGGTTGTTCACCTGGATCGCCATGGCGGGCGCGCCGGGGTCGCGAACCCGCAGGTGGAACTTCGTGCGGGGAACGCCGCGAAACTCGGTGAACTCGACGTAGGCCTGCGGGCCGGGAAGAACGCCCGTTAGCTTGCGAAACTCGACGCCCGCCGGCGCACCCACCAGGCGCAGCGTGGCCGGATCTTTCGAGAACGCGGAAGGCCCGCTAAGATCGACGCCCATCATGCCGGTGTAGAACTTGGCCGTGGCCTCGGCACTTTCCATCGTATAAGCCAGCGAGACGCGATGTACGTTGCCCTCCGGCGCGCCGGCCGCGGGCCCTTCCTGGATCACCTGAACGAAGAAGCCATCCGGGTCGCGTAAGAGAATCGAGCGGGCCCTGCCCTTCGCCGTGGCAATCTCCACTGGCGCGCCGCCGATGGTGACGATAGCCGCATTCGCCTGCTTTGCCTGGGCCACCACGGAATCGAGATCCCCGACGTACAGAACGATGCTCGCTGCGCCAGGATCGGTGTATGCCGCTTGCGCCGGTTTCCGTTCGAGACCCTTGAAATGGGTGAGTTCGAACCGCATGTTGCCGGGAAGCCGCATCATGGAAAGGCGCAACGTGACGCCCGGAGCGTTGGTGAGCTGCGGCACGGCCGGGTTCGGAAAATCATTCGGCATGCCATCGAGCCCGAACACCTCGCGATAGAAGGCGAGGGTAGTATCCAGATCGTTAACGGCGTGGATGGCGTGCGACAGGCTGCGGATTCGGGGCTTGGCCGAGTCCGGAGATGCGGTCTGCGCCCAAGCGGCAAAGGCCAGCGCCGCCGCCGCAATCAAACTCAAACGAAGAGCAGTCCTCATAAACATCCTTATATGGCGCGGCGTTTTCTGCCGGTGTAGAGAGTATATCGCGCGCAAGAAAACGTTACCGCAACCAGAAGATTTCTCCGGCTTCCAGCGGCACATTGGCCCCGGGAAAAGTTGGAACGATTCGCGCGGTGTAGTCGGCAGCGGGCCGGTCTGCCGGTATGTCGAGGGAATATAAATAACCGCCGATCGATCCGGGCAGCGCCTGGATGCGATTCATCGCGTGGCGAACCGGTAGTTTTCCTTCTTCAGCAGCGTCGGCATACAGTTCTATAGAGACAGCATCAGCCGGCAACTCATCGAGAAAAACCGGCAGTTGAAAACGGAACCGTCCGTTACTCGTTTCCACGCGTTGCTCACCGAACCGGATGCTGCTCCAGTGCAGTTCCAGATTGCGCTGCCATTGGCGCAACTCCGCCGCTACTCGTCCCTCATTGGCGGCGCGCCGGCAGTATTCGGCGGCTGCCGGAGTATAGAATTTTTCGGTGTATTCGCGCACCGTGCGGTTCGCGGAATATTGCGGCGTCAGCCGCGCCATGCTTTCGCGCATCATCGATACCCAGCGCGCGGGTACTCCATCCAGGTTGCGGTCATAAAACGCCGGTATGATTTCGCCCTCGAGCAGACCGTAAAGGGCCTCCGCCTCATGGGCATCCCAACCCGCATTGTCGCCGTGTTCGCGGCCGTCGCCAATCGCCCAACCCACCTCCGGACTGTAGGCCTCTACCCACCAGCCGTCCAGTTCCGAGAGGTTCAGGCCGCCGTTCGCCAGCACTTTCATCCCGCTGGTGCCGCTCGCCTCCCACGGCCGCCGCGGGGTGTTGATCCAGAGATCCACGCCCTGCACCAGGTGCTGCGTGAGTACCTTGTCGTAATCGCTCAGGAAAACCACGTGCGCGCGAACTTCCGGGCGGCGAATAAAGTCGTTCCACTGGCGAATGAGCGCCTGCCCCGCCAAGTCCGCCGGGTGCGCTTTGCCGGCGAGAATCAGTTGCACCGGACGCTCGCGATTCGTCAGGATTCGGATCAGCCGACCGGGATCTTGCAGCAGAAGGTTCGGCCGCTTATACGTGGCGAACCGCCGGGCAAAGCCCATCGTTAACACATCGGGATCAAAGATGTGCTCCGCTTCCGACAGTTCCGCGCGCGAGGCCCCTTGCACCGCCCGCTGGATCGCCAGGCGTTTGCGCGTGAACTCGATGAGCCGCTTGGTGGTGCGCGCCCGCAGTTCCCATAACTGAATGTCGCTTACCTTGCGCAACCCGGGCTCGAGATGATCCACTTCTCCCGACCAGCGTTCGCGTCCGCACGCCGCCGCCCAGAATTCGCTCGATTCGCCGGATTCCCACGTGGCGACGTGAATCCCGTTGGTGACATGGCCGACTGGAACTTCGGCGTTGGGCCATCGCGGAAAAAGTGGTTGAAAAAGGCCGCGGCTCACTGCGCCGTGCAGCCGGCTCACACCATTGACACAGCCGCTTCCACGCATGGCCAGGTATGCCATATTAAAAGGCTCCGAACGATTGCCAGGATTCAGGCGGCCCAAGGCCAGCAACTCTTCCATATCGATTCCCAGCCCGTGTTCCGCGTAATACGAAAGGTATCTTGCTACCAGTTCGGGCGCGAACCGGTCGAATCCCGCTTCCACCGCGGTATGCGTGGTGAATATGTTCCCCGCGCGCGTGGCTGCTAAGGCTATATCGAAGCGCTGCTTGTGATCCAACATCCAAGAGCGCGCGCGTTCCAACACCGCAAACGCGGCATGGCCCTCGTTCAAATGCAAGACCTCCGGGCGCAAACCGAGTTGCCGCAGAAGGCGCCACCCGCCAATCCCCAGGATCAATTCCTGGCGAATGCGCGTTTCCGGTCCGCCTCCGTAAAGCTCGCCAGTGATGCTCCGGAAAGTCGCGGGATTTGCCGGATCGTTCGAATCCAATAGGTACAGCACGGCGCGGCCCACATCCGCCTGCCATGCCCGCACCCAGATCTTTAGGCCCGGCAGGGCGATCGGCAACCGCAGCCATTCGCCGTTCGACTCGCGCAAAGGCTTGATCGGCAGTTGGCCGGGATCGTTGAACGGGTAGAGCGCGACCTGATTGCCCGCCGCGTCGAATTCCTGCCGGAAGTAGCCCTGCGAGTAAAGGAGCCCCACGGCCACAACCGGAACACCCAGATCGCTGGCCGCTTTGAGTTGGTCGCCGGCCACGTTGCCGAGGCCGCCCGAGTAAATCGGTAACGCTTCGGCGAGCATATATTCCATGCTGAAATACGCGACCCGCTTCAAAGGAGAGTCCGGATGGGTCTGCGCGAACCACGTGCCACCCGTGCTTCGCTCCCGCTTTTCATTGAGCACCTCGTTGAGCAGTTGAGAGAACGCCGGATCGCGCCGCATCGCTTCGAGCTTCTCTTGCGATACGGTTTGCAAAACCACCCAAGGATTCAGAGTGCGGTCCCAAAGCTCCGGATCCAACCGCCGCCACAACTCATCGGCCGTATGATTCCAGGTCCAGCGGAGATTGAGCGCCAGCTCCGTCAAACCATCGCTCTCGGTTTCCGTGGGGCGAGTGGTGTAAGTGGGATTGCTCATAGGGAACCCTCCAATACAGGTGGTTTAGTCCAATTGTCGCGCGGCGAGGCGAGCGGTTGAAGTTGCCTAATATAATAGGCACATTCGCCGTGATTCGGCTTCTTGCCTGGTATAATAGGCATAAAATGGACTTGCACGCCATCGGCCTGGAAATCGCCCGCAAGCGGAGGACGCTGCAATTGACCCAGGCCCAGCTCGCGCAAAAGGCCAGAATTAGCCGCGCTACGCTCGACGCGCTGGAAAACGGGCGCACCGGAGAGCTCGGATTTTCGAAGCTGGCGAGACTGGCGGCTGCGCTTGGCCTCGAACTAACGCTGCAGCCGGCGAGTTCGCGCCGCCCGACGCTGGAAGAGTTGATGCAAAAGGATCGCGATGATCAAAACGTGGACCGGCGGCATTGAAGCCGGCCTGCTCGACCGCTATGGCGACCGCGGGAGTACGTTCGCTTATCTGCCGGGGACAACCCCGACGCGAGCCGTATCCATCACCATGCCGGTGCGGCTTCCCTCCTGGGACGTTCCCTTCGGCCTGGCCCCCATATTTGAGATGAATCTCCCGGAAGGCTTTTTGCGGGAGCGCCTACGCCTGGCTTTCGCCAAAGCTACCGGCAGCTTCGACGACTTCGATCTGTTATCCATTGTCGGCCGCTCCCAAATCGGGCGCGTACGCTACACCGGTGAGAGCGAGCAACTACACGAGGGCGTGCCGTTCGAATCTGTGGATGAGATCCTGGAGCGCAGGCGCAGCGGCGGCCTGTTTCGTTATTTGCTGGAGAAGTTCGCGCACGCTTCTGGAATCAGCGGCGTCCAACCCAAGGTTCTGGTGCGCGATGAAATTGCTTTTCAGGAAACACATGATAGCAGCACTCGCCTCTCGCAAAGCTTTCAGGGCGCGACGCACATAGTGAAGCTGTGGCAGCCGAACGATTACCCTCAGTTGGCCGCCAACGAGTATTTCTGCCTTAAGGCAGCGCACAAGTGCGGGCTCGATGTGCCTCCGTTTCGCCTGTCCGTAGACGGTATGGCGCTGGTGATCGACCGCTTCGATTTGCGCACGGATGGCACCTACCGCGGATTCGAGGATTTTTGTGTCTTGAACGCCCGCAGGACGGACGAAAAATACCGCGGCAGCTATGAGACATCCGTAATGAAGCGATTCGCCCAATTCGCCAATTCGAGACATCTCCACGAGGATCTGGAAAGGCTGTTTACGCTCCTCGCGCTGAACTGCGCGCTTCGCAACGGCGATGCGCACCTGAAGAATTTCGGGGTCGTGTATGACGATGTAGAAGGAGAAGCCAGGCTGGCCCCCGTGTACGATTTGGTGACCACATCCGTGTACCTCCCCAAAGACAGCTTGGCGCTGACGCTCAACGGTTCGACGCAGTGGCCCACAGCCAAGGAATTGAGAAGAATCGGTGAGACGCGCGCCGGCTGTACGCCCGCCAAGGCCCGGCAGATCCTGGAATGGATCGGCGAAGCGATGAAAACCACGGCTACCGAGGTTCGCTCTTATATCAGGCATCACTCCGAGTTTGGCGAGATTGGCCGGCGGATGCTGCGGGAGTGGGAGGGCGGGGCAAAAACCGCATTACATAACTGACGTTTGCCCTATTCCCGGCATTGGGACGGCGCAATAGGATCGGCATCAACGCGACCCTTTAACACCTTTTCCCCAATCGCGATACAGTCCATCCAGCCAGTCCCCGCTTTTTTGCACACTCAGCCGATTCCGGAATGGGATCGTTGCCTGCACTTGAAGTAGTCCCTGATGGCCTGCAATCAACAGCGGTTCTGCTTCCGCATATCGTTTTTGTCCCGCGAGGCTGGCGCCCAGCAAGCTTTGGCACTCATACAACCGCCACCTTGAGCCGTTCGCTTCTATCTTCTTCCAGCGATCCACGGCTTTCCGCATGAGAGCCTCCGCTTCTGGATACTTCCCTTCGGATTGATACAGAATTGCGAAATCATTCATATTGGAGAGCGTGGTGGGATGCTCCTCCCCTAGCACCCGCCCTTGCCCCGCCAGCGTTTTGGCATAGAGGGGCTCGGCTTGCGCATACTTACCCTCCCGCCAATACAGGAAAGCGAGATTGTGCAGGGCAGATAACGTGTTGGGATGCTCCTCCCCCTGCACTCGGCTTCCCCGCTCCACAACCTGCAAATACAGCGGTTCGGCCTGCGCGTACTTGCCTTCATGTTCATAAACGAGCGCCAGGTTATCCATACTGGTCAATGTGCTGGGGTGTTCTTCACCCATGATGCGCGTCTTAATCGCCACGGTGTTGGTGAGGAGCTGCTCGGCTTCGGCGAATCTTGCCTCGTCATCGTAGAGACGGGCGAGGTTGTTCATGCTGGCGAGAGTATTCGGGTGCTCCGCGCCCAACACCCGCCGCTTGAGATCAATGGTCTGCCGGTAAAGTTGTTCCGCCTGGCCATATTTGCCGAGCGCCGCATAATACAGCGCGAGTTCGTTCATGGCGCTCAGCGTATCCACGTGTTCCGGCCCGAGCAACCGCCGCCGGCCTTCCAAGACCTTGACCTGAATCGCTTCTGCTTCCGGGTATTTCCCTTCGACCCAGTACAAGTTAGCGAGCCCGGCCTCAGTCTCCAGTGTATCGGGATGGCCTTCCCCAAGCAGCCGCCGGCGCAGTTCTAAAGCGCGCTCCGCGTGCGGCTGTGCCTGGGGATAGAGTCCCATTTCGTTGTATGCGAACGCGATGGTCTGCTGGATTGCGGCTTCCACCAGAGGCTGTTTTTCAAAGCGGGCGCCGATCGCCGCCGCGGCGCGGTCCAAGGCAGTGCGCACGGTTAACTCGGGATCCTGGTGTCTGGTGTTGAGCTGGTTGCGCGGATTGGCTTGCGCCAGCAGATCGTTGCGTAAAAAATCGTTTACGGCGCGGGCTTCCTGTTCGGCCGCGCGCTCCTGCGTTTCCGCCCGGTTCGCTCGCACCGCCAGCGCGGCGCTCACCACTGCGCCCGCCACGAGCAAAAATGCAAACGCCGCGGCAGTGCCCAACCAGATCCGGTATTTGCGCATGAATTTGCGCATCCGGTACGTCGCGGAAACGGGACCGGCTTCCACCGCCTCCCCTTCCAGATAGCGCTCCAGGTCCCGCAGCAAACCGTTCACGGTTTCGTACCGGCGGGACCGGTCCTTCTCCAATGCCTTGCCCGTGATCCAATCCAACTCGCCTGCAATCAGCCTCGGCAGCCGTCCCGCATCACTCCCGCGCTGTTCCGCCGTGTCCGCCGCGCGCGCCGATGCCCGCAGCTTAACGCTCGCCGCCGCAGCCTCTTCCTCCCGAATCCACCGCAGCACTTCCAGGTATGGGGCGCTCGCCGCCCGCGCGTGCCCCAGCGGCGTTTCTCCTGTCAGCAGCTCATATAGCAGCACCCCCAAAGAATACACATCGCTGCGCGTGTCGATATCGTGGCGCGCGACCTCTGCCTGTTCCGGGCTCATATACTCTAGGGTGCCGACCACCGTCCCCAGGTTGGTCATCAGGGTGGTATCGCTCAGTTGCTGGCCTAAAGCTTTGGCCAAACCGAAATCGATCACCTTGGGCACGGCCTGGCCCTCCCGTTCGCCCACCAGCACGTTCGATGGCTTGATGTCGCGGTGAATAATTCCTTTCTGATGCGCATGTTGAATGGCTTGGCAAACCGGGATAAACAAGCGGATCCGTTCCTCTACGTTCAGCCGCCTGGTATCGCAATACCGTGTGATGGGGATGCCATCCACCAGTTCCATCGCGAAATAAGGCCGCCCCGCGGGTGTGGTCCCGGCATCAAAAACACGGGCGATATGCGGGTGATCCATGAGCGCCAGCGCCTGGCGTTCCGTTTCGAACCGCGCAATGATCTGCCGGCTGTCCATCCCCGGCTTGATGATCTTCAGGGCGACATCGCGGCGAATGGGCCGGAGCTGGTGGGCGTGGTAGACCATTCCCATCCCGCCTTCCCCTAGCAGCCGGAGAAGCCGGTACTGGCCCACAATCGCACCGGGCCGCGATTCCCCGTCGCCGGTTTGCGCGATCGTCTCGGTCGCGGCAGTCAAAGGATTGTCGAGCACACCCGTGGCTTCATCCTGGGCCAGCAGCAACTCAACGCTCCGCCGAAGCTCTTCATCGCCCCCGCACGCGCCCGCAAGATAGGCATCCCGTTCCACCGGAGCACGGCCGGCGGCCGAGTGATATATCTGCTCGATCTGGCGCCAGCGCTCGGGCGGCATCGATCCTCTCCGTAGGTCTTCTCAATAGTATGAAAAAAAATCCCGCGATCGTTACGGATTTCGTCTGTATTTCGCGCCTGGTACGGGCACGTGCGCGACATAGACGTGACACTATCCCATGTCCCCCAACCGAGCCGCGACCGCCAGGGAGCGGTACTTGAGGAACTTCACGAGCCGATAGAGGAAATCCTGTCGCGTATCCCTCTTTCCACTCTCGCGCTACGGCGGCGGTGCATCCGAAGTATAATTCGAGATCCAATGGCGCCGCCCGACTCTTCGGAAATCACCCGTTTGCTGCATGCCTGGGCGAGCGGCGACGAGCACGCTCTCCAACAACTCACGCCCCGGGTGTACCAGGAGTTGCGGCGGCTGGCCGGGCACTTCATGCACGGTGAGAGGCCCGGCAACAGCATGCAAGCCACGGCCTTGGTCCATGAGGCTTACTTGCGTTTGCTGGAAGCGCCCCATGTGGATTGGAACGACCGGGCGCATTTCTTCGCCGTAGCCGCGCAAATGATGCGGCGCATTCTGGTGGACGCCGCACGCAAGCGTGCCACAGCCAAGCGGGGAGGCGATGCCGCGCGGGTCAATCTCGACGAGGTTCCTGATATAGCTTCTAGCCGCGGCACCGAACTGATTGCGCTGGACGATGCGCTGGAAGCACTCGCCAAAATCGATCCGCGCAAATCCCGTATCGTGGAACTGCGCTACTTCGCGGGGCTGAGTGTCGACGAGACCGCTGCCGTACTCAAGATTTCGGCCGAGACAGTCACGCGCGACTGGCGGGTCGCGCGGGCCTGGCTCATGGCCGAACTGAGCAAATCTCGTTAGGACCTCGCTTCAGACGGCCCAACAGGACGGCCAACAGCGCCGCCAGTCTGTTCGGCGGCGCGGATTTCCGAAGTGGTGTTGACGGTTTTCATCCGGATTTCGCGCTGATTAAATCAAGGAAAGGCGGTTCCGACTCGGAACGGAAAAGGAGAAAACCATGAAGCACCTGAAGAATCGTTTCACTCCCTCGCGGTGGGTGTTGCTCGGCGTAATCAGTTTGGGTATGACAGCGCTACTGGTTCAGTCGAGCTCGGCAGTCGGTGGAATCACCGTAGATCAGTTGGCCGGGCCATGGCAAATCACACTAATCGGTAACACCGGATGCGGGTTCACCAGCATGCTGGTCAACGTAACGCTGGATAGCAAGGGAACGGGTTCGGCCACAACTACCTACCACACGGGACTGTCGCCAAGTTGCCACGACAACACCGCGACCAACCTGCCGTTCACCATCCAATCATTGAACCCGAACGGAAGCGGAACGGCTGGCCTGTCCTGCGGCCCGGGCTGCGGCTGGCAGTTCAACATCCAGGTATCGCCGTTTCGCTCGACCTTCAATCTCGTGGATGTCGATCCGGCGAATCCGAACAATTTTCTGCAAGGATCGGCGATACGGCAGTTATAGCGAGCCAAAGTGGGTTGGCAAGCGCGGCTATGCGAGTCTTTTCGGCCTGAAGGCTCGCGTCGGCGCGCTCAGACTTTGCGGGGCGATTTGAGCAGTGCCTCCGGGGCCGTCACCGGACGGGTATGTGTTAGTGCACCGCGTGCGCTTTTCCCGCCGTGAGCGCGCGCACCAGAATCCACGACTTTTCCAGAGCCGAGAGCCGTACCCGCTGCGAGAAGACATCGTAATTCTTGGCTTCAATGCGTTCCAGCAGGCGCGAATAGATGGAAATGAGAGCCCATAGCGACGGCCGGCTGCGGGGGTGAACCAAATCCAGCAGCGGCATGGATTCGTTGTAGTACGCGCGGGCACGGACGGCTTCGAAGCGCATCAGCCGGCGGAACGATTCCGTGCACTGGCCTGCCGCCAGATCCTCCGGCGCCACGGAAAACTTGCGGAGATCTTCGGCGGGCAGGTAGATTCGCCCGCGCTCGGCGTCTTCGCGGATGTCGCGCAAAATGTTGGTCAACTGAAACGCCACGCCGCATTTTTCCGCGAGTGGCAGAGCGCTGCGCGTATCGAAGCCGAAGATGTGTACGATCGTGAGCCCCACGACCGAGGCGACCTGGTAGCAATACCGGTAGAGTTCGTCAAACGTCTCGAGCCGGCGCGGTTCCAGGTCGGAAGCGACTCCTGCGATCATCTCCTGAAAGTATTCGTGAGGAATGGCGAAGCGCCGCACGGTGTGATGGAAGGCCGGCCACAGAGGATGTCCGGAGAACCGTCCTTCGAGCGCGTCTTGGAGGTCCGCGCGCCAGCGGTCCAGCGGCGCACGAGTCGCTCCGGGCTCGTCGCTGAGGTCATCGCAGTATCGCATGAAGGCGTAAATGGCGCACATAGCCTTGCGCTGCTGCGCCGAAAGCAGGAGGAAAGAGTAGTAGAAATTGCGCGCGCGGTTGCGGGCAACTTTGCGGCAATAAGCATAGGACTGCTCGACCTGGTTCATCACGCCGCCCGCGAAAAAGTCACCCGCGCCAAAGACCCGAGGAGCAGCCGGACCCGCTCCGCCTTGGAAATCGCCGGGCGCCCGCTCAACACGTCGAACCCACGCTCCTCAATTTTGTCGAGCACGCGCATGCCACCTCGGCTGAAGAGATCGATGTCGAGTGCCAGGCGCCGGTCCACGATCTGCACCAGTGGCAGACCTTCCTCGAACAGTTCGCGCGTCTTCTCGACGATTTCCACCATCACCGCGCGGAAGGCAGGGGTGATGCGGCGCGCCAGCAACTCGTCGACCGTGTAGCCGTAGCGCTCCATCACTTCCAGCGGAATGTAGATCCGGTCCTTCAACAGGTCCACCGTTACATCCTGCCAGAAGTTCGCAAGCTGCAACGCCGTACAGGTCGCATCCGAGAGGCGCTGGCGCTCAAGATCGCGGTAGCCGCAGAGATAAAGCACCAGGCGCCCCACGGGGTTGGCGGAATACTGACAGTACCCAAACAACTCTTCGAAATCCCGGTACCGTGTGACGTGCTGGTCCTGGACGAACGCCTGAATCAGATTCGCGAACGGCTCGCGCGGAATGTCGTACTTGTGAACGGTTGGCAGCAGCGCCACGAATACGGGGTGGGTGGCGTGCCCTTCGTACATCGCATAAAGCTCCGCCCGCCACCATTGCAGTAGCCGGACGCTCTCGGCGCGATCACCCATCTCGTCACCCAAATCGTCGGCCCAGCGGCAATAGGCATACACGTTATAAAAATCCTGGTGCAAGCGCTTGGGCAACAGAAAGCTCACCACATGAAAGTTCTCGTAATGGTGAGTGGCCAGCCAGCGTGTATAGGCCCGCGCCTCCTCGGGCGAATAGGTTTGGCGAAGCGCCTCGGGCGACCGGACAAACTCGGCGGGAAGCAGGAAAGCGTGCTCGCCCACGCCGGCCCCTAAGGAAGAATCGCCGTCTTCAGGTGGCCGTTGTGGCTCATGAGGTGCCGCATCACGTGTAGCAGGTTTGCCAGGGGTTCCTCGCGGTTCACGAAGAAAGATGCCGTGACGTGTCCCGCGCAAATCAGATCGAGCGCCTTGCGGATGTAGGCCGGTGTGTGGTGGAACGTGGCCTTGCAGGTGATTTCGGAATAGTGCAGTAGCGCGGTATCGAGGCTGACTTTGCTTTCGTTGGGGCAGCCGCCGAAGAAATTCACAGTTCCGCCGCGCCGCACCATATCCACGGCCCAATGCCACGTCTGCGGCCGGCCCACGGCCTCGATCGCAACATCCACGCCGCGATCGTGCGTCATGCGGCGAATCGCCGGCACGGGATTGGAATCGGAGGGAGCTTCGACCAGTTCGTCGGCGCCTAACGAGGCTGCTCGGTCCAGTTGTGTCTTCCGCCGCCCCACTGCCACCACGCGGCAGCCATAGAGCTTGGCCAGTTTCACGAACATCAATCCGATAGGGCCGAGCCCAATAATCGAGATCGTGTCGCCAGGTTGGGGCGCGGTTTCTTCGAATCCGCGCAGCACGCATGCCAGGGGTTCGACGAGCGCGGCATCGTGATAGCTCACATGCTCGGGAATGACATACGTATTGCGTTTGACGATGCGTCCGGGAATTCGAATGTACTCGGCGTAGGCGCCATTATTGAACAGAAGGTCTTCGCACAGATTTTCCAGGCCGCGGCGGCAAAAGTAGCAATCGTCGCAAGGCGCGGAATTGGCCGAGACGACTCGCTGCCCAATGTGAATGCCTCGCACCGCATCGCCTACGGCGACCACGTCGCCGGCCAACTCATGCCCGAACACAGCCGGGGGCACGATCATGCGGGCGTGATAGCCGCGGCGGAAGACCTTCACATCCGTTCCACAGGTCAACGCCACTTTCACACGCACCAGGATGTCTTCGCTGGCAATCTTCGGAACGGCGACCGCCTCGACCTGCAAGTGTTCCTTGCCGTAGAGCACGGCGGCCATCATCTGGCTATTCACTATAACCACCTCTGTGGCTGAACGATTATTTTCAACGATTTAGGTCCTGGATGCAATGCCAAATCGAAACCTGAACGGATTTTAACCAACGGAAGGCGATGCGAAATCAATTCGTCCAGGGGCAAATCACCCGAAAACACCAGTGCGGCGGACTCTTTCTGCAAATCCACCGAGGCACTATAGCAGCCGAACAAAGTGCGCTCCTGGGCGCAGATATCGGCGCCGGTTGCCTCGATCCGCTCGGCGGCCGAAGTTTGCGCGAACAGCAGTATGCGCGCGCCGGGCCGCGAGCACGCGATCGCCTGCGAAACGATTCCCGGCACCGAAGCGGCCACGATGACGAGGTCCGCGCCCCGTCCCTCGGTCTGTTTCTTGATCTCAGCGGTGAGGTCCGCGTCACGCGCATCGCGCGCCCAATCGGCGCCGCAACGCGACGCGATGGCCAGCCGGTCCGCAATCGTGTCGGTGGCCATCACGCGGGCGCCGGTGCGCTTGGCCAGCATGGTAAACATGAGCCCGATCGGCCCTTGCCCCATCACCAGGACGAAATCTTCCGGTTGCGGATCGCACTGCACCACGGCCTTTAGGCAGGTATTCAGCGGCTCCACGAGCGTCGCTCGTTCGAACGAAACATCATCTGGAATCTTTTCCACACCGCGATCGACAATCCAATCCATCACACGGACGTACTGCGCGAATCCGCCCCCCGCCGGCTCAAAGCCTGCCGTAATGCCCACACGCTTGTACACGGGGCATTGCGCATAAGTTTTGCGATGGCAGTAGAAGCAATCGCCGCAAGGGATATGGTGAAAGGCGACGACGCGATCCCCTGGCCGGAAGCGCGTAACACCCGCGCCCACTGCCGCCACCACACCTGCGGTCTCGTGACCGAATATCCGTGGCGGATCGACCAGGTTGTGTTCGATCTTTTTTAGATCCGTATGGCAGATGCCGCAGGCTTCTACCCGTATGAGAATCTCCCCCTGGCCGATCGCGGGTGTGGGGATCTCCTCGACGCTGACAACGCTCTCGCCGCGATATACTGCGGCGCGCATAGTTATAGGTATGGCGCTCCCTTCAAAATTGGCAGTCAGCAAAGAATTCCCCCAGGGTACGGGCGGCCCGCTCACAAAATCCCCTCAGACGAACCAACTCCGGAATTCGGGCCACCGGATGGCGCAACGCATGCCTGAAAATATGCATTGTAGCGAAGTGGCCGTCGGAGCGGAGCGACCGATTAAAATCATTCGCCATGTCTTCGCCCGCCAGATCGGTCACCGCGCGCACGCAATAAAACGGCAGACCCAGTGCTTCGGCCCGCGCGGCCACACCGGCTGCTTCCATTTCCACCACGCTGGCGCCTTGCGCGCGCAATGCCCGCTTCTCCTTCGCGGAACCCGCCACATGATCGATCGACGCCACCGCACCAGTGCGAAAACAAGTGTTGCTGCGGACCGGCAACGCGGTAAAACGCCGCGCCGGCCCTGTGACACACGTCCCTACCACCACATCCGCAATGCGGAGGGCCGGATCGACCGCGCCGCAGAACCCCGTGCTGATCACCGCATCCGGGCGCATTGTGAAACAAGCCGCATCCACGGCCGCGCCCGCCGGAGTCCAACCCGCGCCGTTGGCGGCCAGCCGGACTTCATGATCGCGAAGCGTACCGGCGGTGGACCATCCTAGCGCCGACCGTGTTGTCTTTGCGTTCTCCACGTATGCCAGCATGCCGCGAAATTCCATTGGGTCCGAAGCCACGAATAACAGCCTCATCAAGCCGCGGGTGCCCGTAGGGTGGTGCGCCATGCGCCCGTAAACCACTCCGCCGCCCGCCGCAGCGCCGCTTCCGCGGAGAACGGGTCGAAGCCCAATTCGCGCCGCGCCTTGGCGCAGGAGACCCACATCTTTTTGCGCGCCATCCGCACGCCCTCGATGGGCACCCGCGGCGGGCGGCCGGTTACATCGGCCCACGCCGTACTGCATACACCCGCACAATACGCGACTGTCCACGGCAAACGCACCACAGGGGCTTTGCGACCCGCGATTCTGGCCAAAATCTGCAGAATCTGTGCCAGTGTGAGATTCTCGGACCCGAGAATGTATCGCTCGCCCGCCCGGCCGCTCTCGCACGCCAGCAGATGTCCTTCGGCCACATCGCGGGCATCCACGATGTTCAGTCCTGTATCGATGAAGGCCGGGATTTTGCCGTTCAGAAAATCGAGAATCGTCTGGCCGGTGGGAGTGGGTTTCACATCGTGATCGCCCACCGGCGCGGTGGGGTTAACAATGACCACCGGGAAGCCCTCGCGCGCGAACTGGAGCACGAGTTGTTCGGCTTGAAATTTCGAGCGCTTGTAATGACCGGTCATGTCCTCCAAGGTGACCGGTGTATCTTCATCGCCGATACCTTCGTGCGGGATCCCGATACAGCCAACGGTGCTGGTATAGACCATGCGCTCGATGGCGGCCGCCCGGGCAACTTCGAGCAGGTTGCGCGTCCCATCCACATTAGAGCGATAGATCTCATTCGGGTCTTTGGCCCAGAGGCGATAATCGGCGGCGACATGGAATACCAGCCCACATCCTTCCACGGCGCGTTCCAGCGAATGGCGGTCGCGCAAGTCGCCGTGAATGGTTTCGGCGTTCAGCTCCGCGATGCGGCTCCCCGGCCGTACCAGCGCGCGAACCGAGTAACCGCGCTCTTCCAGCAATTTGGCGACATGCCACCCCAGGAAGCCGGAGGCGCCAGTCACCAGCACCGGCCGGTCGATGGCGATCCGCACGCGCCGGACAGAAGGCCGCGGCTGACTCGTGTCCTGCGGGTTTAGCGCAGCATCCATGCCAGCATTTTCAGGTTATCGGTGACCCCGGCATTGATGCTGAGCGCCGCCGACGGCTCGAAGCCGCAATGCACCATGCAGTGCTCGCAGCGCGGGTCGTTGCCCTGGCCGTAGCTTTCCCATGGCGTCTGCGTCATGAGAGCTTCGAACGTTTTGTAGTGGCCGTCCGTGATCAGGTAGCAGGGCCCCTTCCAGCCCTTCACGTTGTAGGTGGGGTTGCCCCACGCCGTGCACGGCAGTTCTTTTTCGCCCTTGAGAAAATCCATATAAAGCGGCGTCTGCCGGACGGCATACTTCTTGGCGAGCCGGTCGATGTCCTTAAACTTCTCGTGAATGTCTTCTCGCGTGAGAAAGATTTCGCGATCGTTCACCGAGGAGTAGCCGTAGCCCGGCGCGATCTGGTGGCCATCCACGTTGAACTGTTTCAAATATTCGAACAGTTCTTCGATTTCGCGCATGTCGGTTTCTTTATAAATGGTGGTGTTGGTGCACACGAGGAAACCGGCGGCTTTCGCTGCCTTGATGCCTTCGATAGCCTCCCGGAACACGCCTTCTTTTTCCACGCAGATGTCGTGGGTCTTCTCCATGCCGTCCAGGTGGACATTGAAGTAGAATCGCTTGTCCGGCTGAAATTCCTTGAGGCGCTTGCGCATGAACATGCCGTTCGTGCACAGGAAGATGTAGCGGTTGCGCTCCAGGATGCCTTTCACCAGTTCGCCGATCTGCGGGTACATCATCGGCTCGCCGCCGCAAATAGAGACCATAGGCGCGCCGCACTCGTCCACCGCCGCCAGGCATTCTTCCAGCGGTACGCGCTCCGTAATGGTCGATTCGTACTCGCGGATGCGCCCACAGCCCGTGCAGGTCAGGTTGCAGGCATGCAGCGGCTCCAGCATCAGAACGATGGGAAAGCGCTTGTTGATCATGGGATGCGGCTGGCGCTTGTTCCCCGTCTTCGCCGGCAAGATGCGAAATGGGTTGGAGGCATCGGCCTCGGCAGCGGCAGTCTTCTGCCACTCCGGGCGTGGGCGCATTTTGTTCTTGAGTATGTATCCAGCCATGCCGGCGGTCATCGTCAGCGGAAATCTCATAATCACCTATCCGTTCGAACGCGAATTTTGCCCGCGCTTCGCAAAGGAAGCCAGGGCCAACAATGGGAAATAATCTTTATAAAGGTGGTAATTCAAATAAAAGACTTTGGGGAAGCCCGTGCCAGTGGCCAACTCTTCGTCCCAGCTTCCATCCATACGCTGCGTACTTAACAAATACTCAATGCCGTGATGCACGCTGAGGCTATCGGTATCGCCGCCGGCCATAAGGCCTAGAAGCGCCCAGGCAGTCTGCGAAGGAGTGCTCGGCCCAGGTGTGAACACACCATTATCGTAGCTGGCGCAGTCTTCACCCCAGCCGCCATCGGCATTCTGGATAGAGCGCAGCCACTCGCCCGCACGCAGCACATGCGCTTCGCGGTCGCTCTCCCCGGAAGCCGCCAACCCGCGCAAAGCGAAGCAGGTGCCGTAAATATAGGCGACTCCCCAGCGGCCGTACCAGCTTCCGTCGGCTTCCTGGTGCTTCACCAGCCACTCGACGCCCCGCCGCACCGCTTGATGATTACGGTCGAGCCCGTGAGCTGCCAAAGCTTCCAGAGTGCGCCCGGTGATATCCGGGCAACTGGGGTCCAGCATGGCGTTGTGATCCGCGAATGGGACAGCGTTCAGAAACTCCCAATTGTTATCGGCATCGAAAGCGGCCCAACCGCCATCACTCGATTGGAGGGCCACCAGCCAATCCAGTGCTCTACGATGACAGGCACGCTGCGCCGCCGGATCGGTGCCCTTAGCACGACTGAGGGCCAGCATCACCATGGCGCTGTCGTCGATATCGGGGTAGTGTTCGTTGGTGTAAAAGAAGGCCCAGCCCGAAGGCTCTGTGTTGGGACGCTTGATCGACCAGTCGCTTTTGCGGCGCACTTCTTTCGAGAGCAGCCAATCGGCCGCTGGGCGCAGGGCCGGATGCCCCGGTTCGGCATGCGCCAACGCATACGCTGCGATCGCGGTGTCCCATACCGGTGAGAAGCACGGCTGGAAAAAGAAGCGCCGCTCGTCATCCACCATCAGCGCGTTGAATTGTTCGAGCGCCTCGACGCGCAGGGGATGATCCTCCGGGTACTCGAGCGCATCCAAAGCCATTACCCCATACATCATCGGGGGGTAAATCGCGCCCAGCCCGTCGGAATGATGCATGCGTTCAACCATCCACTCCTGGGCACGCTCGATAGCCTTTTGCCGCACCGATTTCAGGCCGTGCCGCTCCCACCATTTCAGGAACCGGTCCAGCCGCAGGAAGAAGTTGCGCCAGGTGAACCACGTGGCATCTTTTGCCGGTACAGGGCTCACATCCGGTAGCCACAATTCTTGGAGATCGAACCCCGCGGGAACCGGCCGCTTTGGGTTCGATGCATGGACCAGCGAAAGCGAAACCACAATGGCCCGGGTCCAGGCTGACATCTGGTACAGGAAGTGGAACGGCAACAGCACGACTTCCGGCGGGATGCTGGGACAATACTTCCGCGGATACAGATCGAAGAGGCTGAGGTTGATTTTGGTGTAACTGTTGGCGCCCTGGAGTCCCCCTAGATCGAGGATCCGCTGCCGCAACCCGCGCATGGGCGGACTCTGAGGATCGACGCCTGCTAACTTAAGCGCTACATACGCCTTAACAGAAGCGCTAATCTCCGAAGGGCCCTTCGCGTAAATCGGGAATCCGCCATCGGGATTCTGGCGCGCCAGAATCGAACGGGCCGCCTTCTCAATCAGCGCCTGCGTGGGCGGCTGCCAACGGCCATCGCGTGGCGGGTGCAGCCAAAGCTGAAACAAAATGTAGTCGGATTCCAGCGTGGTGTCCGCCGTCAACTCGGCGCACCAATGACCATTGCCTGCCTGCAGCGAGGTCAGGTATCCGGCCGACTGCCCTATGGCGTGGCGGACCGCCGATTCCAGGCTTCTTTCTACCCGTACCGGTGCGCTCATCGGACCGTGGTCAATTCAGCCGGCAGCGAAAACCGCACATCCTCATCCACCATCTCGATCTCCTCCATTTGCCGGAAACCCTGTTTTTGCAAGAACTCGATCAGTTCTTCCACGAGGTGCTCAGGCGCGGAAGCGCCCGCTGTCACCCCGACATTGGTCACCCCGTCGAGCCAGGAGACCTCCACGTCCCCCCGGTCATTCACCAGGTACGAACGCACCCCGAAGTTGTCGCCCACCTCCACCAGGCGCTTGGAATTCGAGCTGTTTTGCGAGCCCACCACCAGCAGCAACTCGATTGCTCCGGAAATCGCCTTCACCGCCATCTGGCGGTTCTCCGTGGCATAACAGATATCTTGCGCGGGCGGACCTTGAATCATGGGAAACCGCTGTTTCAGCCGGTTGATGATTTCTCTGGTTTCGTCCAGACTCAAGGTGGTTTGTGTCAAATACCGCACGCGGGAGGGGTCCGCTAGTGTCAAACGGTCGACATCCTCGACTGTTTCCACTAGGTAACTGCGGTCGGGCACCTCGCCCAAGGTTCCGATCACCTCGTCGTGGTCCTTGTGGCCGATGAGTACGATGCTGTACCCTTCGCGTGCAAACTTTACCGCCTCCAAATGTACTTTTGTTACCAAAGGACACGTGGCGTCGATCACTTCCAGGCTTCGTTCTTTGGCTTCGCGCCGGACCGAGGGAGCTACTCCGTGGGCGCTAAAGATCGCGCGCGCCCCCACCGGCACTTCATCCAGTTCTTCGACGAAGATTGCACCGGAGTCGCGCAGTTCGTCGACCACATGTTTGTTGTGTACGATCTCTTTACGGACGTAAACCGGAGGCCCATAGAGATTCAGGGCGATCTTCACCACGTCGATGGCGCGCACCACGCCGGCACAGAACCCGCGGGGCTTGAGCAGGAAGATCTTTCGTTCCACACCATCCGTATTGAGCGCGAAAGGCTTCAGCGGCATAGGAGTTTCGGACTGGCTTTGAAACCATCGATTATATCAGGTGCGTTAACGGGTCCAGCCCAAAAAAGAAGATTCTGCAGTGGTTTGGAGACAAACCGGCAGGCCGCTATGGCACACTGGTTCCATGCCGCACTGGATCGATTGGGAGGAAGCGGGTGGGATCCGGCTGCGCCTGATTGCCCGAGATACGGGGCTGTGCGCCATCGAGTTCAACCCGGGTGGGCCAGCGAGCGGCGAGCCAAATCAGGCTCACCCCGTACTGCAGGATGCCATCCAGCAGCTAACCGAATATTTCGCCGGCGAGCGGCGGGAATTCAGCCTGCCGTTGGAAATCGCCGGCACAGCCTTTCAAAAGCGCGTCTGGAATATGCTGCTGACGATCCCTTATGGGGAAACTTGCAGTTACCGAAATATCGCCACCGCGCTCGGCACTCCGTCGGCAGTTCGTGCCGTAGGCGCGGCCAATGGAGCGAACCCGCTGCCCATCGTCATCCCGTGCCATCGCGTCATAGGCTCCCGTGGAAACCTGGTTGGTTATGGCGGCGGATTGCCCCTCAAAAAGCGCTTGTTGGATCTGGAGAGCGGAGCCGGTCACGGATTGTGCCAACCTTTTTCACATTCGTTGTCAATCACTTAGACAGCTAGAAAAAAGAGTCCAACCCGCTGGCAAGTTACTGTGAAGGCGAAAGAGGGAGTTCGGTTCCTTCGATTTTCTGCTTTGTTTACCGAATTTCCACCAATTCAGCCTTCCCGCTCGCTGGAGCGTTCTCCTCTGTTGCCGGATTCCCTCTTCTTTCGTGGCAAACCAATTGCTTATTACTCAGTGACGAGGGTCAAATGGAAGCATTCGTAGTAGGTGCCACTCTTTTAGGAAGCTTCATCGGGGCATTTGCGATTCAAAAAGCAGCGTTGCGGGGGTTGTTTCACCTAATGAACGCAGAGCGGCGCATCCGGGAGTAATCCCGCGACTCTATTTCCTGGAGCCGCGCTCCGGATTCCGCAACTTCGTCTGCCGCATTTTGGTCTTTTTGCGTTTCGGTTTGCTGATAATAAACGTTCCGCTACCAAGATACTCTGCCTTGTAGAGCTTTTCGTCCGCCAAATGAAATCTCCTGTCGACTGCGAATTTGATCTCTCATTGTACCGCGCCGTATTCTGAAATCATCGAATGCCGCCTACCGGGCGAATCACCGAACAGCCGGATCTTCCGCCAGTAGCCAATCCCGAACTGGTTGCCGAGGCACCCCCACAGGGCCTGACGCATAGTTTCCGCGCGCTCCGCCACCGCAACTATCAGTATTTTATCGGCGGTCAAATCATTTCCCTAAGCGGCACCTGGATGCAGACGGTCGCGCAAAGCTGGCTGGTCTACCGCCTGACCCATTCCGAACTATTATTGGGCACGGCTTGGTTCTGCTCGCAAATCGCCGTTTTTGCTTTAGGGCCCCTGGGCGGCTTGGCTGCCGACCGCTTTTCCCGTCACAAGCTCGTCATCGTGACACAAACTCTGATGATGCTGCAGGCCTTCGCATTGGCGGCCCTGACGCTGACCGGCAAAGTGCAGGTGTGGCACGTGCTGGCGTTATCGTTGGTGCTCGGCGTCATCAGCGCCTTCGACATGCCGGGACGCCAATCCCTCCTCATCCAGATGACCAGTAAGGAGGACCTACTCAGCGCTATCTCCTTGAATTCCGCGGTCTTTAATGCTGCGCGGGGAGTAGGCCCTGGTATCGCCGGGCTCCTGGTGGCGGCCTTGGGCGAGGGAGTTTGTTTTCTACTGAACGGCATCAGTTTTCTAGCGGTGATTGGCGGGCTGTTGGCCATGCGGATTGCGCCCTTCGAGCGCCGCGTCACCGAAGATTCCCCGTGGCGCCACCTGGTCGAGGGGTTCCGTTATGCGTGGGATCACGGCGACCTGCGGCGTCTGCTCTCTACTCTTGCCGCCACCACGCTGGCCAATACCCCGGTCGTCGTATTGGCGCCGTTTTTTGCGGACCAGATCTTCCACCGCGGGTCGCAGGGCCTCGGATATCTGATGGCGGCTATGGGCATCGGCGCTGTGACCGGGACGATCACGCTGGCCCGCCGCGGACACGTGAAAGGTTTGCCGGTTATCGTTGCGTACAGTGGTATCTTGCTGGGAGCCGCCAACCTGGCTTTCGCCGCCGCTCCCTGGTTTGCTGCGTCCCTGATGTTTGCCCTGCTGATCGGCTTCGGCCTCATGCGCCAACTCGCTTCTGCCAACACGACTATTCAGACTATGATCCCCGACGAATACCGCGGCCGGATCATGGCGCTGTACAGCATGTGCGTGGTGGGCTTGGCCCCGTTCGGGAGCCTGGCAACCGGGGCTTTGGCCGATCGCTTAGGCGCGCGCGTCACGGTTGTAATCGGCGGAGTTTTGGCGATGGCCTCCGGCGCGGCATTCGCGTGGACTTTGAAGAGGCATCGCCGTGCCTCATAGCAGGGCCGGCCTCCCGTCACGTCCAACAGAGCCGCTGCTTGCAGCTCGACCGTCAGGAAACGTCCACCACGAACTTTTCCAACCGTGTCCACGCCGGTTTGCGCAGCGGATAAGCGTTCTCCTTGTAATCACCGTTTGGTCCGCCGCTGCCGCCGAATCGCCCCAGGCGGCCGAGCTCTGCGGACAGGCTGGCAAAATCGCCGGCGAACTCGCAGTCATCTCGGGCCTCAAGCTCCATCATGCCGTGCCCTGCGACTTCATCAGTAAGGAGAAGGTCAACGAGTTCCTAAAGAAGCGGGTGAAGAACGTGGCCAGCCCCGAAGAACTACGCGCCGAGGAACTGACCCTCAAGAAATTCGGGCTGGTCCCGCCCGATTTCAATTTGGCCGATACGACGGTCGATCTTCTGACCGAGCAGGCGGCCGCCTTCTATGATTACGACAAGAAGCGCCTCTTCATCACCGAAACTACTTCCACCGAAAACCAGGAACCCGTCCTGGCACATGAGCTTTCGCACGCCATCGCGGATCAGAACTTCAATCTAGGCAAATACATCCGGCAGGGGCGCAAGAGCGATGATGGCGCTACTGCACGCTTGGCCGTGATGGAAGGACAGGCCACGTGGTTGATGTCGGAGTACCTGGCGCGCCGGTTGGGCCAGTCGTTAAAGGATTCGCCCGCGCTCGTAAACCTGATGAGCCGTATGACGGAAGCCGAAGGGCAATTTCCCGTCTTCGATCAGGCTCCTTTGTACCTGCGGCTCACCCTGGTGTTCCCGTATACGCAGGGAATGTTGTTCCAAAACGCGGTAATCGGGCGATATGGGAATGAAGGCTTCGAAGAGGTCTTCCGCCACGCCCCTGTGTCCACCCAACAAATCATTCATCCCGATAAATACTTCCAACATGTAGAGCCCGCCTACCCTACGCTGCCGGATCCGCACCTGCCCTCCGGGTACAAAGGGCTGGTGGGCGGCACTCTCGGAGAACTCGATCACGGGGTGCTGATCGAACAATTCGCTGGCAAGCCGCGAGCCGAGGAGATCGCTCCCCACTGGCGCGGATCGACCTTTGAGCTGCGGGAGAACAAGAAAGAATCGCGCCTGGTCCTGCTCTATGCCGTCGAATGGGACACCGAGGAGATCGCGCGCAGCTACTTCGATGTGTACCGCGCGGCCATGAGCAAGAAGTGGAAAAAGATGGGGGTGTCGGCGGAAGCACTGGATTCCCTGACCGGCACCGGCGATGACGGTCGTTTCGAGTTGCGGCGCAACGGAACGGTGGTTACCAGTATCGAAGGCTTACCTCCCAAAACCGATTCGAAAGTGTCAAACTCGAAACATGTTCCGGTCCTTGCTGCCGTCCGCACTTCTCTTGCTGCTATGTCACGCTGGCTTGCCGGCCCGCACGTTACCGCGCCCGGCCCCCGAACTGGCGATCCACCTCGCTGACGGCAAACAGGTACAACTCAGCCAATTCAAAGGCAAGGTGGTAGCGATGCTCTTCATCCTCACCTATTGCCCGCATTGTCAAAAAGTGGTGGGTATTTTAGGCAAGGATCAGGCGGAATTCGGTCCCCGCGGCTTTCAGGCACTGGCCGCCGCCATAGAAGACGGTGCGGCCAAGGCGCTTCCAGCTTTCCTGAAACGCTTCAACCCTCCCTTCCCCGCCGGCTTCGAGCCGCGCCATCAGGTGGAGGATTTTCTCCAACATCCCATGGCGGAACGCATGCTCATGCCGCAAATCGCGTTCATCGATCGCGCCGGGGTAATCCGCGCCCAATTCTCTGCAAACGATAGCTTCTTCGCGGACGATAAGCAGGAGCAGAATATTCGCACCAGGATTGAAGAATTGCTGAAAGAAGGCGGGGAGCGGAAGAAATGAATCGGACGCTTGCTCCATCCTGCCCGGCGAGTTCATGTCACCGGCGGAGCCAGTTGTGATGCATAGCTGTCGAGCAGCTTGATCAACTCGCGGGCTCGGATCGGCTTGGAAATGTAGTTGTCCATTCCCGCCGCCAGACAACGCTCTCGATCCCCCGCCATGGCATGGGCCGTCATCGCGATGATCGGAATATGCACCTCTCCGCCTCGCTCTTTTTCGCGGATGGCTGCGGCCGCTTCCAGCCCGTCCATTTCCGGCATTTGTACGTCCATCAGCACGAGATCGAATGCTTGCTGGCCGAGGGCCCGCAACGCCGCCAACCCGTTGCCGGCCACGTTGACCTGGTGGCCCGCCTTCTCCAGTAGTTTCATGGCGACTTGCTGATTCACCAAATTGTCTTCGGCCAGAAGAATACGCAGCCTGGCATTTGCTCCCGCTGCAATCGGGGCCTCGGAAGTCTCTGGTGGAGCCGTGCGCGCCTCCCCGGGCGAGCCGTTCGTCCCGAGCGCATGGACCATAGCATCGCGAAGCTCACCGCTTCGCACCGGTTTAACCAGGTACCGGGAAATCCCCAGTTCCCGGCACCTTTCGACATTGCCCCGCTGCTCTGCCGATGTCAGCATCATGATAATCGGGCGCACTAGCCAAGAGAACGTGCCGATTTGTCTTGCTAGATCGAACCCGTCCATATCCGGCATTCCCAGGTCAATTACCAGCAATCCGAACGGCTCGTCCTTCCGGGCCGCATCCTGTAGTATGGAAATCGCCTCGGACGCACTTCCGGCGCAGGCCGGTCTCATTCCCCAATGCGAGGCCAGACCCACCAGGATGTGGCGATTGGCCGCATTATCATCCACCATCAACACACGCACTCCGCTAAGGAGGCTGGCATCGGCAGGCACCGGATCGGCGGGCGCGGGCGCCACGCCGCAAGGCGCTGTGAAGTGAAACCGGCTGCCTTGTCCAAGTTGACTCTGAACCCAAATCTTCCCGCCCATCATGTCCACCAGGCGCGATGAAATCGTTAGTCCCAAACCCGTACCGCCAAATTTCCGTGTGGTGGAGCTATCCGCCTGAGAAAACGCTTCGAAAATAATGCTTTGGTGTTCGGGAGAGATACCAATACCGGTATCGCGCACCTCGAAATGGAGGGTGACTCCTTGAATACCAGATCCGCCTAGGCTCACACGGACCTCCACTTCTCCCCGCTCTGTGAATTTGATGGCGTTGCCGGCAAGATTAATGACAATCTGACGGAGGCGCACTGGATCGCCGACGACCCAGTTCGGGACGTCCGCAGCGATATCCAGAAGAAATTCTAGCTGCTTGGCATGTGCCCGGAAAGCCAAGGTTCTCATGACATCTTCGAGGCAATCGCGCAAGTTGAAGGGAATCGGTTCCAGATCGAGCCGCCCCGCCTCGATTTTCGAGAAATCGAGGATATCGTTGATGACCGTCAGCAGCGAGTCAGCCGATTTCTTGATCGTGTCCAAACAGTCGCGTTGCGCAGGCGTTAGTTCCCCGTCCATCATTAAATCGGTCATCCCGATAACGCCGTTCATAGGAGTGCGAATTTCGTGGCTCATGTTTGCGAGAAACTCACTCTTGGCGCGGCTCGCCGCTTCGGCCCTTTCCTTAGCCTCCAGTAACTCCGCGGTGCGAGCCGCCACCTGCGTTTCGAGCCGTTCGCGATGGCCGGTGAGTTCAGCATCCCGCGTCTCGATCTCCGCCAGCATCGTGTTGAAAGTATCGATCAGTTCGCCTAGCTCATCGTCCGCCTCTTTAATCGCGCGTACCGAGTAGTCCTTTTGCCGGGAGACTTCCCTGGTTACGGATGCGAGATGAGCAATCGGCTCGGAGATTACCTTCTGCAATTTCGTGGAGAGCGCCAAAGCCACGCCCGCGGCGCCGGAGAACACCACGAAAACCATCCACAGGAAGTTCGTCACGCGAGCGTATAGCTGTTGCAGTCCTGCTTCCAGGTAAACTGTTCCGACCACCTGGTTCTGCAGGTGGATGCCTTTGTAGACGATCAAGCGGCCGCCCTTAAACCACGACCCGTCCCGGCGTTGCGCTGGCGCTTCCGTGCGATTTGCGCCAGACCCATACCGGGCAAAAGGGTGGCCATTAGCCGAATAAATAATCGCGTTGGCGACCTGATTTTTGGCGCGCAACGCCGAAAGCACCTCCTCGGCTGCCCGTTGATCGTTGAAAACTACGGCTGCCGTGCTGTTCGAACCGATGATTTCCGCAAGAATCTCCAAATCGTTCCGCATGGCGTTGCGGGAAGCAATCTGATCCCAGAGGAACAAAGCTCCGCAGGCCAGTGAAAGAGCCGCGACTACGACCGACATGTTGATCAGCCGCAGTTTGTGGCGGATCGGGAGCTGCCGGTAATAATCGCCGGTCCTCATGGTCAATTCCGTACGATTTGAGACAGGCTTAGCAACCGGGAACTGATCTTCACCCGGCCTTCGGCGGCTGCGTCTACGTTGATCTGGATCCGGATTTTTTCATTCTCCAATTTGAAATTGACAATCCCTCCATCCGCGGCAAAATCGTCTGCCTCCCCGACCGTCAAAACGGAGCCAGTCTTGATCGCTGCAGGTAGATAGCGCCACCGCCTGTGTTCAGCCGAGCTGATGAACAGGACCTGGCAAACCGTCGCAAACTTCAAATCGGAGATATATTTCACCACCAAGGCCCTGCCCCCGATCTCGGCCCCTCGGGCAGCCTTCTCCAGTTCGTTACCGACCGGGCCTTCGGCCAGAAGACAGCTCACGATCGGGTCTTTCGGTGATTTGAAGGTATCCGGCGGCCAGTCCACAAATTTGACGAGGTTGAATAGGTACGCCGCTTTGAGACGATATTCATCAACCATCTGCCCCCAGGACGGCGCCGGGAGACCAAATGCGACAGCAAGCAGGATCATGGTTGCCACGATGTTTCGCGCCTGCTTCGCACTCGAATAGACCGTGTGCAACCTGCTGCTCACCGGCCGACCAGCCCACCATCGCTCCAATCCCTTATTTGTTCGGCGACCCGCACTCAAGGCTAATCCTTCTTCAGAAAAACCTCGATTCCGAAATAGAGAGTCCTCCCGCGATTGGCGAACGTGGTATCGCCCGGCGTGTCCCTCCAATCCGGTAACCAAACGGCCTTATTGGTCAGGTTCTCGCCGTGCGCTACCAGGGCCATCCCTGTCCTCCCGCCCGACGGCAGGTATTTCGATAAGTCATATCGGACGTTTGCATTCAATAGATCATAGGCGCCCGGTTGCGGGTTCACTGCAGTGGCATAACCGGAAAGCGATCCCTCGTGAATGTCGAATAGGCTGACACTCAAATTGCCGGGGCACTCATAACTGATTCCGCCCTTCATCCCGAAGGTGGGAATTGGAGTCACCTTCCGGTTTCCATCGGCATCGCGACTCGTTTGATACAGACCAGCCGCTTGGAAAAAGAAGTGCTTTCCTAAATAATACTTTCCTTCTAATTCGACTCCTCGAAAGATCGTATTTCCGACGTTCGCATAGCTTGCCGCAACCATGGGATTGATCAGAATAATGTTGTCTGTTTGTTTGCTATAAAAGCCATCCACAGCCGCAAGGAAATGATCCGCCTGGTATGTAATGCCCAGGTCCACAGTGGATACCCTCTCCGGACGCATCTTGGGGTCTCCGTGAAGGCTCGGGCCCCCAATCTCCGGCGGCGGAATGTAGTTGATCGAGGTTTCGTTGATACTGGGGGCTCGATACGCTTCGCTATAAAGTGCCTTGATCCCGATGTGGCTTACCGGGTTCCAAATGAGCCCCCCTCTCGGAACCACGCTCAGGCTGAGGCTCCCGATCTTATTGGCCTGCACTCCCCCGATTATTTGGACGTTCTCCAGGAGAGCATGATCGATCTGGACGTAGGCGGCTTCACCTCCGCGGCTGCCATCCGAAATGGGCATTGGGCCGTTGAAATAGAAGTTCTCGATCCCTTGGTTATAGTTGTACAGAGCGCCGAAGGTGATCTGGTCCCGATCTGTGAGAGTCAAGACGCTCGTCCACTCCCCCACCACCTCCTGAGAAACCCTGTCAATGAAGGGAATATAATGCGTGGCGTCCAAAGTCGCTTTGGTATAAGTGAGGTCGAAACTCATTTCCCATTTCGAGTTCGCCTGGAAGCGGTATCCCACGTCCGCGAAGCCGCGCCGCCAGCGCCCTACGCCCGCGCCACCTTCGGTATATCCGGACGTCCATTCCGTAAACGACGACATTGCGCTGAAGCCTTTATAGTTCACCCCAATATAGGAGCCCTGGCTCCGATCCGGTGCCAGGGCGTTCTGGAGCCCGAAAATCGGTGACCAATAATTCGTGCCCCAAGTAGGCCTTTGGTGGAACTGGCTCGCGCCCACCATACTGAACGAACCGCGCTGCAACATGAATTCGCCTGAGACCGCGGCCGCGGCTCCCTGACCGCCCATCCCTGTGACTACCAGTTCATTTCCTTCGGCCTTTTGAGTGATAAGGTTGATTACCGCGGAATAGGCGTTCGACCCGTACAGAACCGACCCCGGCCCCTTGATGACTTCAATCCGCTCCAGAACGCTAACAGGGAAGGATTCCAGCAGATCGCCCGCCAGCCCGCCTTCCAACACCTCGCGTGTGGGGCGTCCGTTGATCAGAAATAGGATATGGCCACCATTGATCTTGGTCTGGTCTCCCCGGGCTGCCACGATACTGCGATCCGTGAACGAAGCCACGCTCCCGGATAACCCCGGCACGCGATCCAGGATTTCGCGTAACGTAATCCCACCGAATCTCTTGAGTTCGTCTTTCGTCACGACTGACATCACTCCGGGGGCGTCGGACAACTTCTCAGAAAATTTCGAGGCGGTGGTGACTTTCGTGTTCAACAGTGATTCCAAATCTTGTGCAAAGGGATTTTGGTCATCGGCGGCTGGGGAATCCGCGCCGCCTGCCATCGCCGGAACAGCCAGACCCGTCAGGAAAACGGGTAGGGACAGAAGGAGTAGCTTATATCTCATTGAGAGCGCACCATGTTCGGATATAGAATCCGCCATCGGCCTTGGCGGGCCGACAGGCTCAGGGCAGAACAACGAGCGTGCCTACCCGGAAGGACACATTGCTCTCATCGGCTGGGGGAGGCGTTTCCTGTATAAGGCAAGCGAAATCAGCTCAATCTGTCCGAAGACCCGCGAGACTGCAAATCGCGTTCATCGATCGCGCTGGGGTAATCTGCGCCCAATACTCCGCGAGCGACCGCCAGGGATCGAGCGCTATTCCTTCACGCAGGCGAAGCTCGCCGCCGAGTCTTCCGTCCCCGGTGCGCCGCTAAACTTGGGCCACTTCGGCCATTCGCACAGCGGCCGGCTCCGGTGAGCGCCCTGATTCCCATCCACCGCAGTCAGACCGCTAGGCGCTTGCCCTTTCTCGACCCAATTTTGCAGGGCAACCAGGCTGTCGAATTTGGCGTTGAACGCCCCGAAGCCGTGGCCGAAGCCGGGAATCTCGTAGAACCGCAGGAAGCTATCCAACCGCTCCTGGCCAAAACGTTCCAGTTGCCGCTCATAGTAGGCGATCGAGTTGTGCGGCGTAATGAAGTCGTCCGCCGTGCCATGAGTCATGATGATCTTCCCGCCCTTGGCGCGGAACTTATCCAGGCCCGCATCCGTGACATCCATGATCGAAGCCGACGCGGCAATCCGTTCTTTCCACTGCGTCGGGTCGAATTTCATTGGGTCATAGTGCGGATCGCGGGTAATGATGAACTTTACCGTCTGGTCGCCGGCGGTATAGAGAAGGGCTTCCTTGCCCGAGACCGGGTTTGAGGGCTGGGCCACGCTCCCGAAATTCGAGGCTGCCTGGAAGCGCGCGCCTTCCAGCAGGGCCCATTTGGGGAACGTTTTCATCCCGGCGATGGTAACGCCTGGGTCATAGCTGGAATTGATGGCCCGAACCGTCCGGATCTGGGCATCCGATAGACAAGTGTCCCCGGCGTCGCCTCCGTTCGGGCAGCGCAGTGTTGAAAGGTCGAATGCGGCATTGCACGCCGCGACATTACTCACAATCCCGTCTTTTACCCCATCGAGAGCATCGCATTTGGCATACACCGCATCCCCGATTAGCTTGGTCTTTGCCGGATTGATCCATCCAGCGCCTCCATCTGCGTATAGCGCTCGGCCCACGTTCAGCGATCCCAGATGCAGCATCGTAACGTTGTACGCGGGATAATGCGCCACCACACCGTCGTAATCCTGCGGATAGCGCGCGGCCGCGTCCAGAGCTTCGTGGCCGCCCTGGGAACCGCCGATAAAGTAGAACCGGTCGGGCCGCCGTCCGTATGCCTTCCGAATCACCGCCATCGCTGCATCGTGGGCCTTCTTCACCGACTGCTTGCCGAAGTTGAGCAGCGCCTCGTCATCCACCCCGAAACTGCCGTCGAAGCCGGGCTTGCCTTTGTGCCCGCCATCGCTGCCCAGCGTCACGTAGCCTTGCTTGAGAGGCGTATCGGAACCAGGTGCTTCATTGGAGTACTGCGTCAGGCCGGTCACCAGCGAGCCGTCGTATCCCCCGCCTCCCATCTGCAGTGCGCGGCGGTTCCACACGGCCGGAAGGTTCACCTCGAATTCGAGATTCGGCGAGCCGGTGTGGTGCGGTTTGACAATGCCGGTCACTTTGCAAAATTCTCCGTTGCTATTCCCTTTCTCCGAGGCGGCAACCAACATTGCGCTCTCGACGGCGGCGCCCGAACTGGGCAGGCCAATCGCCGAAGCGGGGATGGAGAATCCCTGCAGGCTCGCGCAGGCCTCGGCAGACAATCGGACGGGCTCCTGGTTCGCGGAATCTGCGGCCGAAGCCAGACCGATCCCGGCCGCAATTAGAAGCACGCGGCCAACATATTGAAAAGTATTTCGTGAAATCAGAATCATGGCGATTCTTCGAGAGTATCGGCTCTCCGCCTCGCACGCAACCAGAGTCGTTGCCTGATCCTGTGCAATCGCAATCGTCCTGTCGCGGAACTGCGGCCACTTCGCAACAGGGCGGCTAAGCCGCGGATCGGCATAGCCAAAGGCGAGTTCGGCGTTCCGGACGCATTTTTCGAACCTTTGCCTAAAGAATTATTGACGGCTTTCAGCGGACGCCGAAAGCCTTGAAACTGCTCCTGGATACTTGTACTTTCCTTTGGATTGCCTCGGGTTCGGACAGGGTGAGCAAGGCTGCGCGGAATACATTTCTCGGACCGGACAACGAAAGATATCTCAGCGCGGCGTCGGCTTGGGAAATTTCCGTCAACTATAGCCTGGGACGCGTGCCCCTCCCAGGCAAGCCGGACGCATACGTTCCGCAGATTCGCGAGAAGAGCGGTATCCGAGGCGCTGGCAACCGATGAAGAATCGGCTCTTTATGTAGCGCGGCTTCCAAACCTGCCCGCCGATCCCTTCGACCGGATGCTGGTCGCGCAAGCGATTGTACATGGTTTGGTGATACTGACGCCCGACGAAGCCATTGCGCAGTACGCTGCCCGGACTCTTTGGTGAAACGCTACTAACTTTGGTTTACATCGCGTTAATGCCTTGCAAGTTAACGTTCCAAACTGCTACGATTCCTGCCGGGAATAACCCCCATGGAACTGGCTAATCCGGAAGTTATCGCTCAATTGCTCGCCGAGCAGCGCCCCCCGCGGCGCACCCGGCTCAGCTCGACCCCCATGCGAGGAGGCTCTCACTCGTCGCTCAAGCGGCGGTGCCAGTGTGGCGTTTGCCCCTTCTGCCAGGAGAACGCCCGATGGGATCGAATCTTCCGGGAGAAGTTCGCCGACCCCGATTACTATAAAGCCGTGCCGGTCAGGTTCTCTTCGCCCCTGCGCTGAAGAAAGCCGTCAACTGCCCACCACGGAGGTGCAATGGGCGCACCGCCTCGCGCCTATTGGAATGATGCTCAAACATTCCGGGCACTCTTTCGTAGCCGGGCCGGCAGCCGGCTTCTTGAAGCGATTCTGAACCGCATTCACGGGAACTACGATAAAAAAGTAGATCGCCGCCGCGATTAACAGGAACGACACAATCGCATTCAGGAAATCGCCATAGAGAAACTTGCTGTTATTGATAGTGAAGGTGAGCGCGCTGAAATCGGGTTTGCCCACTATGGCCGCAATGAATGGCGTCAGCAGGTCCTTCACCAGCGCAGTCACCACGGCGCCAAACGCGACGCCGATTACCACCGCAACCGCCAGGTCGACCACGTTCCCGCGGAATATAAAATCCCGAAAGCCTTTCAGCACGGCAATCCTCCTCGCGATCAATGCGTCATGGCGTACACCACATAATTTACGCCAATGCGAATGCCCAGTGCGGCATACTTTTCAGGGTAATAGGGCGCGTCGGCCCACTCCCAGGAATCGCCCACATCGGAATTGAACGTCAGAGCCACCATCAGGCGGCCCTTGTCGTCATAGATGCCGCGCCAATGATCGCGGCAGCCCTCGCACTTATCGGTCCGGCCCCGCATGACGGAACCCTCGCTGGCCACCTGATAGCGGTCGTCGAGGTCGTAAACGGCGTGGAAAATGGCGTCGTTGTTTTGCAATTCGACTACAGTCCGGTCGGGGAAGACGCGCCTCATGCTGTCCATGAAAACCGCCCACCCGTCCTCTCCCCAGAAATCGTCCGCCATGAAAAAGCCGCCCCGCAGCAGGTACTCGCGGAGTTCCTTCGCTTGCGAATCGGTCAAGCGCCAACTTCCGGCCTGCACAGCGTACAACCACGGCCAGTCGAAGACATCGCCCTCATCCAGGTTCACCGGTTGCTCTACCGAGCGCACGTGGATGCGCGTCAAGCGGCGCATGGCTTGCACGAAATGCCGGTCCGCGCGCGGGTAATCCTGGGTCCAGATCGAGAATCCCTCGGTCCAAAGTCCGCCGCCGAAGCGAAACCCGCCCCCGCGCGCATACGGCGACGGAGGATACATCAGCCGTGCAAATGTCCATTCCGTCTTTTCGGCCCAATCGGTCGGGAGCGGGATCTCCCCAATGCGGTACTCGACTCCGTTGAACTCCCGGAACGGCCGTTGGAAAGCGCACAAGGTTCCAGCCGCAGCCAGGCACAACAAACCGATTGGCAGATGGAGCCTCACGCCTTCCGTGAGGATAGCACCATCGACAAAATGCTAGCGCTGCGACTGCGTGGTGGGGCGGACGGCCTTGCCGTATGCCCTGCGCAGGCGGTATCGTCTGCTAAGGCTAGGATGGCGACCCTAAGGCGAGCGGCGCCGGCGAACTCTTCATTCGGGCCTTTTTTGTTTTGCTTGTCGGCTTATTGCCTTCTTCGTATCGCCGCCATGCCGAGCGCAGGGTCCGCACCACTTCCTCGTCATAAAAGGGCTTGGCGAGCACATCATAGGCGCCCAGGTTAAGAGCTTCCGCCCAAAGATAGTTGTCCGCCAAACGCGAAGTAACCACCAGCATCGGCGGGTTCGGCAAACGGGAAACGGCATCCAGCAGATCGCGCCAGCTTCCCTGAACCAACTCGCTCTCGCACAAGACGACTGGAACGGAACCGTTCCGTAACACCTCCAGCGCATGCGCCACTCCGCCGCTGCGGCGCACGGACCACCGGATCGAGTCACGCCCGGCCGACGCATCATCGATAATCGCTTCCAGCGCGCCATGATCGACGTCGTCCAGGCCTACCGAAAGAATGGTGCGGATCTCATGGGCTGTAGGGAGTTCCCTCGAGAGCACAGCAGTTTCCATTTCAGGCATCTGGGTTCTAAATTATCGTGCTTCGCAGGATTCACCAACAGGTCTTGTGTGGGGTGGGATGGACACCCCTCAATGAGGGTATTTCTCTGGCCTGCCAGCCCAGATGCGGGTACGAATCGGGTGCCCGCATAAGACCTGTTGAAGGAACGGGAGATCTCGGATACTTTTAAACCAAATGACTCCCAAGCGTGTCTGTCTCACGTGCAAGAACAAAGGCTGCATCGCTCACTGTCGTTTCAGTAAGCCTGCCCCCGCGCCCTCGGGCAAAACCGTACAGCTCCAGGGGAAAGCTTAGCGGCCACATGGCCTGTCCACGAGCCGCCACGGCTGGAATCCCGGATATGCCCGCATCTCTGTTCCAGATTCGGCAAGGATACCGCGCCTCCTGGCGGGATTTATCCCTTTCCGTGGAGTCCGGCTCCCAGCAATGGACCGTTCGCGTCCACGATGCCCGCACGGACCTCTATACCGCGCACCGTAGCAGCGCCCGTGCCGCGCAAGCGGCTGGCATGGAGTATGCCATCTTCCGCGTGCTGGGCCCTGCCGCCGGCGAATCTCCCGAGCGGCTCGCGCAGCAAGTCAATTGGAACCAATATTGGTAGTTTCAGCCCGCCGCACTGGGCCGAGCCGCGACCGCAGTGGGGCGGGCAAGACTGTCTGCTCATGGGCTGCAGCCAAAATTGACAGCCCCACATGGCTGTCCGGCAGTATCAAGAATTAACCGGGGCACACTGAATCTCAGTGGCACGGCTCAGTACTTCACTGGCTGGGGACAATACTTGGTGCACTGATGTTAACAAAGGTCTCATTAGTTACCGTCGCGGCTCTTGCACGGTTCCTCGTTACGCTGTTCGGGTCGGCATTTGGGGTTCGAGTATCGAAGGGGTCCAACTACTTCACATTCTGCATCCTCAGGCATTTCTTGGTGCGTACTGTTTGGCTGGATTTACGTCGCTTCGAATCCCGCTGACCGGATCAGACTACTATGGCTGTTACCTCTCGTCTTGTTTGCTTTCAGTTTCCCGGCGGCGTACCTGTTTCTATGGCTTACTTTTGCGTGGGCGGCCGCGCGCGGAGAGGCAATGCCGTGAGGTACCTAATTGGAATCCTACCAACGGCCCGCTCTGGAAAAACTCGAGACAAATCGACCGAACTGCGAACCCTACATCAACGTCAGCGGATCCACGTCAATCACCACTCCAGTCGCGCTCCACTTATGCTCTTGGGCGAAACACCGGATGCGCGTGAGCAGTTCATTGAGCGCCTTCCGGCTGGCCGCCTTAATCAGGAACTGATACCGGTATTCGTTCTTGAGCCGCGGCACGGGCGCTTCCGCCGGACCCATGATCTTCAGTTTTTCCGGCGTGGGCGTGAGCAGGATCGCCAACTCCGAGCTCATGCGCATCGCTGTCTCCTTCTGCTCGCTGCGCAGCAGCACGTTGGCCATGGCGCTGAACGGCGGATAGTGCAGCGCGCGGCGGAAAGCCAACTCCTTCTCATAGAACGCTTGATAATCCTGCGCGCCGGCGAGGCGCACGGCGTAGTGGTCCGGGTTGATAGTCTGCACCAGCACGATTCCGGGCACGCTGCCGCGTCCGGCGCGTCCGGCGACCTGTGTCAGTAGCTGAAACGTCCGCTCGGCGGCGCGGAAGTCTGGCATGCCCAGGCCGACATCGGCGGAAATCACGCCCACCAGCGTCACGTTCGGAATGTCGTGGCCCTTGGCGATCATCTGGGTGCCGACCAGAATGTCGTAATGGCCCTCGCGGAATTCGTGGAGGATCGATTCGTAGTGGCGTTTCCCGGTCACGGTGTCGCGGTCCAGCCGCGCGATGCGCGCCGAGCCGAAAGCGTGGTGCAGTTCCTCCTCGACGCGCTCGGAGCCCAGCCCGAGGAAGTACATATGCTCGCTGCCGCACTTGGCGCACACGCTCGGCACCTTCTGCGCATAACCGCAGTAATGGCAGAGCAGGCGATAATCGCGCTTGTGGAACGTCAGCGTCACAGAGCAGTTGACGCACTCAATGCGGTCGCCGCAGGCGCGGCAGGCGACGAAGCTGGAAAAGCCGCGGCGGTTGAGCAGGACGATCGTCTGCTCGCCGTTCTCCAGCCGCCGCGCCAGGGCAGCCAGCAGCTCACGCGAGAAAGTCGCCTGCTTGCGAGTCTCCAGGAACTCCTGGCGCATATCGATCAGCTTGACCGAGGGCATGGGTCGCTCTTCGATCCGCCCGGGCAGTTCCAGCAGCGTGTACTTGCCGCGCTCGGCGTTGTACCGGCTCTCCAGGCTCGGGGTGGCGGAGCCTAGCACCACGCACGCGCCCGCGGCCTGCGCGCGCACGATGGCCACGTCGCGCCCGTTATACCGCGGAGTTTCCTCCTGCTTGTAGCTGCCGTCGTGCTCTTCGTCCACGACGATGAGGCCGAGGTTGGCCACAGGCGCAAATACCCCCGAGCGGGTGCCGACCACCACGGAAGCCGCGCCGGAGCGGATGCGGCGCCACTGGTCGGAGCGCTCCGTATCGGTGAACGCGCTGTGCAGGATGGCGACGCGGTCGCCGAAGCGGGAGAAGAACTGGCCGGCCACGGCGGGTGTGAGCGCGATTTCGGGGACCAGCAGCAGGGCGCTGCGCCCTTCCGCCAGAACCGTTTCGATGGCATTGAGGTAGACCTCGGTTTTCCCTGAGCCGGTGACGCCGTGCAGCAGAAAGATGTGGAACTTATGTTCCTGAATGGCGGCGCGGATCTGTTCGAAAGCCGCCTGTTGCGCGGCGTTCAACGTGTGACGGGCGCGAACGGCGCTGGCGGTGACGGGCATGGCCTCCCGCTTGAGTGTGAGCAGGCCCTTGCGCGCCAGGGCTCGAGCCGCGGCGCTGGCATTTTTCACGGTGCTTTCCAGGTCTTTGAGGTTGTGCGAACCAGGGTGGAGTTCCAGGAAAGCGCGCAGCTCGCGCTCGGATTTGTTGAGCTTGGGTTCTTCCGCCGCTCCCTCTTTGGCGGGCACTGCCAGTTCGATACGCAGGCGGTCGGCCGGCGCGCGCAGCGGGTCGCGGCCCGTCTGTATGGTCTCTGAAACGATAAACCCGCGCCGCTCCATGGACCGCAAGGTCTTATCGGCAAACGGCATCACTTTGGCGAGGTATGCCGCCGACATGGTCCGCCGCTCGAGCAAACGGAGAATCTTAACTGCCGGATCTTCGGGCGAGGCATCGAGCACAAGCTGGCGCGCCGCATCGCGGCCTGCATCCGTGAGCGACCAGACCTTTCCGCTACGGATCTCCGCCGCCAGCGGAAGCATGGTGCGCAGAACTTCGCCCAAGGGAGCGCAGTAGTAGCCGGCGACCCAGCGGCCCAGCGCGAGCAGTTCGGCATCGAGCACCGGCTCGGAATCGATCAGGCGCAGGGCGTCGCGCGTCGCCATCGCCGGTGGATCGTCATGGCATTGCAAGATGACGCCGGTCAGCTTGCGCGGCCCGAACGGGACCACGATACGGCTACCCGTATGTACGCGGTGCCGCAGCGTCTCCGGCAACGAGTAGGTAAACGGCTGATCCATGGGCACGGGGAGACTAACGTCGCAGTAGCGGTAGGAACCCTCGGGCATGGAAACATTAGAATAACTGGAAAGCCCTGGGCGTGCGCCGAAACCCGCCTCCGGGCGATCGGGAAGACGCGGCCGCCGCCCGTGTCCTAGAAAAACTCCACGGCCGCGGAGCCCACCTCGCCGAAATCGGCGGTGATTCGGTCTCCGGCCTGCGCCATGTACACTTCGGTCGTGACTCCGGTCGTGATGTACTGGCCTGCCTGGAGCGTGATACCGTGCGACGACAAAGCATTGACCAGCCAAGCCAGCGCATTTAAGGGATGCCCCAACACGGCGGCGCCGCTGCCCTCGCGTAAGACTTGCCCGTTGACGGTGACCCGCACCGGCTGCGCTGCCAGATCGAGGTGGCGCCAGTCGCGGAGCAGCGGTCCCCGCACCCATGCCGCGTTGCACGCATTATCGGCGATCAATGAGTAGGCGCCGATCGTGAGCCAGTCGTCAAAGCGGCTATCGACAATTTCGATTGCCGGAATCACCGCTTCCACCGCCGCCGCGACCTCGTCGCGTGAGCGGGGCCCGGAAACGGGCTCCAGATCGCGCGCCATGCGAAAGCCGAATTCCGCTTCCACCACGCGCATGAAGAACTGGGACGCATCCAGCCGTCCCGGGCTATCGAAGCAGAAGGAGGAGACCAGCCGGCCGTAAAACGGCTCGGTCACGCTGAGCTGCCGTTGCGCGATGGGATTCGTGCAGGCAATTTTATAACCCGTGATTGCGCCGCCGTAGTGCTCAATTAGGCTGCCGACCAGCGCCGCCTGGCAGCCATAGGCGTCGGCCGCCGATTGAGGCCGCACCGCGTCGGGCAATTCCGCCAGGCGGACATGCTTCGTGCGGGCATCGGAAAGCAATTGCGCGGCTGAGGTCACCTGCCTATGGTATCGCGTGTTCCATCGCTCGACGCCCGCCCGCGCGCGGTTGCGTTTCTCTGCTTGATGAGCCATCGCCCCACGATTCAGATCGTTGCCGAAATCCAGTCACGCATCCTGAGCGGCCTCTCTTCCTGCCGGGAGGCGAGAGTCCCGGTCAGGAACTGCTCCGGGACGGCCGAGCGGCGCAGTTTGCCGGAAGAAGTACGCGGGAACGTGCCGGGGGCAAAATCAATACGTCGTAGGGAGGGACAACCAAGGGTCGGGTAGGGCTACGATTGGGGAGTCACGCGCGAACGGAATTCACGGTAAAATACCTCAAAATCAAATGACTCCAGAGCGCTGGGAGAGGATCAAGGCTGTTTTTGATTCAGCCCTGACGGTCGTACCTGAAAACCGGTCCTCATTCTTGGCGAGTGCTTGCAAGGACGACGAGGAACTGCGGGCAGAAGTGAACCGCTTGCTCCTGGAGTTCGAGAAGACCGAGACCTTTCTCGGCCGACCGGTCGCCTTCCTGAGCCATTCCCTGCCGCCCGGAGAAATCGTTGCCGGCCGCTACCGGGTCGTTCAACTGCTCGGCCGTGGGGGCATGGGTGAAGTCTATCAAGTGATGGACCAGCTCCTAAACGAACCAGTGGCCCTCAAGACACTCCGCGCCGATCTTTGCTATGACGAGGACCTCCTGCGCCGTTTTCAGAAGGAGATTCAGCTTGCCCGCAAAGTGACTCATCCCAGTGTCTGTCGTGTGTTTGAGGTAGGCGTTCACAGGTTTGCCGACACGAACCGGCCACCTCTGCACTTCTTCACGATGCAGCTTCTCCAGGGGGAGACCCTGTCACAGCTCATCCATCGTGCCGGCCGCCTTTCGGCCGCGGAGGCGTTTCCGCTCATCGTGCAAATGGCAGAAGGACTTCAGGCAGCTCACGCCGAAGGGATCATTCACCGGGACTTCAAAAGCGGTAATGTTATCGTGGCGAACCGTCGTGCCGTGATCACCGATTTCGGGTTGGCTGCATTAGATTCGGCCCTGGTTCCGGCAGATTCAAAGCACAGCGTATCCGCCGAGACAAGGATCACCGGCACGGTCGCTTACATGTCGCCCGAACAGATGAGCGGCGGGACAGTGACCTCGGCTTCCGACATCTATTCCTTTGGCATCGTGCTGTTCGAAATGGCAACCGCACAACTGCCGTTTCAGGACCGTCATATCATTCAGTCCGCGATACAGCGTGCGCGAGGACAGATTCCGCCGGTCCGCGTCCTCGCGCCCGATATCGATCCGCGATGGGAGACTGCGATTCGGCGCTGTCTGGAAATCGAGCCGTCGCGGCGTATTCGGTCTGCTTCCGAACTAGCGGACCTGTTTCGGAATGCGGAATGGCGGCTCCCAAGAATTTACTGGACGCGGCGTCAGTGGGGCGTACGGATTACCGCCTCCGCCATTCCGGTCGCGACCGGCGGCTGGTATTGGTTCCGTTCACGCCGTCCCTATGAGCCGAAGTCCGAAGCTTTGATCTGGTACCGGAGGGGCGTGGATAGCGTTCGGGCGGCGACCTACGAAGCGGCGCGCCGCGCTTTGGAAAAGGCCGTCGAGACAGACCCTCGCTATGCGCCGGCCTATGCCTACCTGGCAATGACATATGGCGAGTTGGACATGTCGGAACGCGCCCAGGAGACTATGCTCAAAGCCCTCTCTGTGGCGCAAGACGAGCGTTTAAACGAGCAGGACGCTCTTCGGGTCAAAGCCTTGCAGTATATGATCTCGCGCGACTTCGACCGGGCCCAACCCTTGTTGGAACAGTGGCAATCCGAGGCTTCCGGCCGCGACAAGGCCGGTACTTATGTGGATCTCGCGTGGCTGGCTTTAAAGCGAGATGACAATCCGGGAATGATCCCACCCCTGGAGCAGGCGCTCGAACTCGACCCTAGCAACGCGGGGGCCAAATTGCGGCTGGCGGTCGCTGTCGATCGCCAGGGTAAGCGAGAGGCCGCCCAGAAGTTGTTCGCAGACGCCGAATCGCTGTTCAATGCATCCAGCGACTACGAAGGAGTATGCGAGACACTTCTCCAACAGGCCATCTCGCTGGGGCGAGCCAACCGAACGCCGCAAGCCGAGGCCCTCATCAATCGAGCCATTCCGCTGGCCTCCAGCACCGGCGACCTTTATCATGAGATCCGGCTTCAGTTAGCTCTGGCGCTGGCCTACCGGAACCAGGGAGACACTGCCAAATCCAGCGAAGTTGCGGAACAGGCCGCCAAAACAGCCGTTGACAATCGAATGGATACCCCCGCGGCGGTCGGCCTTCTCGATTTGGGCGCAGCCTATCAGCTTCGCGGCGAGCCGGAATCTGCCAAGCGCTATTTCCTGCAGGGACTCGATTTCGCGACCCGCGCCCGGGCACTGTTCACCCAGGCGCGCGCGCAGTTGTCACTGGGCTCCCTGAGCCTTCAGTACGGCCAACCGCTGGACGTGGCGCAGTACGTCCAACCGGCCCTGACTTTTTTTCGGGGCAGCGGCAATCGGCGCGAAGCCATGCAGTCACTGCTGGTCCTCGGCGGCGCGCAGGAATCTTTGGCTCAATTCCAGGAGGCCGAGAAGACACTCCGCGATGCCATTCAAATGGCCGAACAGATTCACGATGCCGAGAATACCGGTCTTGCCCACTCTTTTCTCGCTTCGGTCTACCAGAAAACCGGCCGTTGGGCCGAATCCATGACAGAGAAGAATCAGGCGTTAAGCCTCTTCGGCGAGATGCGCCGTGGCTACCGCGCCGCCAACACTCTGGCCGAGCGCGGCAAACTATGGGCCGAGATGGGACGATTCCAGGAAGCGTCGGCGGACCTGGCCCAGGCCCGTGCTCGCCTCGAAAAGCTGGATGGCAAGCAGGCCCAGTTGCGGGCGAGGCTGGCCCTGGGCGAAGCGGAAATCGCCTACTACCAGACGCATTGGGCGCAAGCTCTTCAGTGGGCCCGTAAGGCGGCCGCGCTGGATGGTGGAGATGATGAGAACTCGGAAGCGGCCGTGCTCACCGGTCTCGCGCTGCTGCGCACCGGCTCAATTGCGGACGGCCGTGCAGGCTGCGATCGTGCGATTCGCCAGAGCCAAGAGAAATCCCAACCGTATCTGGCTGCTTGGGGGAGACTTTTGTTGGCCCAGGCCTTGCACGAAAACCGAAGCGCGAAGGAAGCAGATGCAGAGGCCCAGGAAGCATTGGCATTCTTCGGACCGCGGCACGTCTGGGAAGCGGTTTGGCGCTGTCAAGAAATTCTGGCTGCGGAGGACGCCGCCCGCGCGGCACTTGCGGAATTGAAGCGGTCGTGGCCCGCAGACATGGTTCAGCCTTATCTGGAGCGTCCGGACCTCAAAAAACTGGCGCTTTCGTGACACATCTTTTTAGGAAAACCCGCTTTTTGGGATAGGTAGTTCCAATTCACTCGAGGAGCAAGCAGATGGCAGACGCGGTGATCATTGACGACAACGGCGGCGGGCGAGGCGGCCAAGGGCGCAGCAACCCAGTGGGTCCGACGAGGATCCGACGACAGGAGGCAACTGAGATACGCATGGATGAGCTCATCGATCCGAAGAACCTCAAACATAGAATCTTTAATAAACAAATTCAAGACGTGACCGTTACCGTTGGTGCGGTAACGGTGGTTCAGCCTACTCCCGCTACCTCTGTGACAGTAACTATCTCGGAAGATCCTCAACCTCCTCACAATGTGACGTTCACCGTCGCGAATAATGGAAGTGACGTTCTCGTCACTAGCAGCGAGGATTTAGTAAAACCAAAGAAGCACGAATACACGACAAACGATAAAGCGATCATCACGATGGTTGTCGGAAATACCTTTTCTAAGCAAATTTCCGGCAACGGCGCCGCGGTAGTCACGGTGACCTACGCGTAACCCCTCCTACGGCGCGCCGTTCAGCTCTCCGTGCAGCCACGCCTTGGCGAGGTTCCAGTCACGCTTGACGGTGCGCGCAGCAACGCCTAAGACTTCAGCGACCTCCTCTTCGGTGAGGCCGCTGAAGAATCGCAGTTCGACGACGCGACATTGGCGGGGATCCCATTCTTCCAGGCGGTTTAGCGCCTCATCGATCGCCAGGATCTCTTCCATTTTGTCCTCGGAAAGAGCCAGTGCATCGGTGAGTTCCACGCGACGGCGCGCGCCATCGCGCTTTCCGGCCTTCCTCTGGCGCGCGTAGTCCACCAATATCCGCCGCATTACCTGGGACGCTACCGCGAAGAAGTGCGCCCGATTCTGCCAGTCCTTATCCGCCTGCCCCACTAGCTGCAAGTAGGCTTCATGCACCAATGCTGTAGCTTGCAGTGTGTGCCCCGGCCGCTCTCCCCGGATACACCGTCCCGCCATCCGGCGCAATTGCGGGTACACGGCCTCAATCAGTTGTGATTCGGCTTCCTTCTTGCCGGCTCGCACATCATGGAGCAGTTGCGTAATCTTCTGGCCATCGCCCATGCGCTTTCCCAGTGTACTCCGTGGTGGAAAGGGCGCGATCAAACGATGCCGTAATGCCCTTGTCACACGGAAGTTGCTCTTGCCGGAGCTGCAGTCGCCTGCAGCAGCTCCGCGCAATCCGCCCTCGCCCTGCAAGCTCCCAAAAGCCATAGACTTACCACGAATCGCCTCCTCCGAGCCGCAGCCGCGCCGCAACCCCCGATCGCCGATGAACTAAACCGCTGCGCGGTACCCGTCTTCGTAGCGGCCTCTGTGGTTTGGGGCCGGTAGCGTGGCGCGAGGCTCCTGCGGAATACTGGATCTGGTTATACCGAAATGACCAAATCCACGTTCC
>Ga0209060_10000205_pt1 | contig 139100 bp, 99 predicted proteins | sample Coa_R1_8_FD_187155 | JGI IMG/M metagenome (GOLD analysis project Ga0209060, IMG submission 187155) | Surface soil microbial communities from Centralia Pennsylvania, which are recovering from an underground coalmine fire - Coalmine... | ecosystem: Environmental > Terrestrial > Soil >... | reverse complement strand
ACGCCGACACCGCTTTCAACAATTTCTAATGTAAGGGCCGAGCGACGAGATTTAAAAATCCCATTGAGGTCTGCTTTTCCTCTTGTTTTGCCGTTATCGCGCTCTCAACAATGGGATAAAGTCGAGCTCAGACTCAGCTCAGTCTCTGGGAGTGTTCCGTTCGCCAGCCACACGGTGCTGCCAGAGTGAAAGCCCTTTGGCAATGCTTCTCTCCAACCACGGATCGAATCGCATCTGTGCCTGGGAGGGCTCTTCCTGGTAATTAATCTGGAAGAATTCGTCGCAAGCGGGTGTTGGGTCTTCGGACTCCGTGTCCAGGAATGCGGAGACGGCCAGGATGCCACGGTACATCGTCCCCAGGCCGTGAAACGACACCACCAAGTGGGTCTCGCGCGGCGTCTTCAGCGTCAACCAGGCTGATTGATTTTGTTCCGCTGTGTTCGCCGAATAGTGCAGATCCCTGGCGACCTCCAGAATTTGGCCGTCCCAATTAGGTGTGGACCGGTGGGTCAATTGAAATCGAAAATCCGGCCGCACGGAACCGATCTCTTCCTTCAGGCGCTCTGCCGCATGAACCAATCGGACGCGCGCGCGTTCGAAGAGATACTGGGCAGTCGTTTTCGCCGCCATCCATTCCTTCGGCACAATCTTCCCCATACCGATAAACAGATCGCGAGCCGCCGCCACCGCCGCATCGATGGTCTCGGGCGGCGTGACCCGGTAGCCCAGGTCCAGAGCGGCAAGCAACACACGCTTCTGCACGCTGGTGAATTCGGAAACCAACGGTTCCAAATTCCCCGCGTCTGCCTGTTCCAGTGCATCGATGTACCGAGCTTTGTCGGCGGATCGAATCACCAGCGGAAACCACCGCGCTTTAATGAACACCAGGCTCGCTATCGCTCGCGCTACTCGTCCATTTCCATCTTCAAACGGATGAATTTGCGTGAATCGATGGTGCAGCCAGGCGGTCTCCACCTCCGGCGGAACCCCGCGTGTCGTATGCTCCTCGTGCATCTGAATCATGCGGTCCATTTCCGAGGCCACGTGTTCGGGAGGGCAATACTCGTAGACCGACCCATCCTCACGGCCTGGGGTTGTTGGGCGTCGTTTTGTATGCGCCTCTGCGGAGCTCCTTCTCGTACAATTGGCCGAACTGATCCAGGACTGTGACCTTCTCCTGATGCCGCAGAAGGGCAGCGTGCAATTCTCTGATGTATCCGGTTGTCAACCTGCGGTCGCCCCTGACAAAATCGAAGAGCCGGTCCAACACTTCGGCTTGAGCCTGGATCACGAGCGCGACGTGCTCCGGACTCATCCTTCCTGGTTGATGCGGAATGAAGCTGGCATTGATCCCGTGCTCAATCAGAGTCTGCGTGACGCCTCGATCCAGCACATAAACGCCCTCGATGGCACCAGTTTCGATAGCCCACTCTCGTTTGATCTGCAGATTGAACTCGTCGATTGTTCGCTGATCCGCTAATCGGCTCCCATCTCAGAGATCCCGACGGCGGACCAGCCGTCACCCTCCGGCGAAGTCAGTTTCGCGTGGAGAAGAGAATGCTCCCATCCGGGGCTCGCCGCGAGCGCCTCTCGCTCACGGTATTGGCCGATGATTCCGAGTTTTGCGTCAACCCGATCGCCTCTCGCCCGAACTTCAGGCCGGCGCGCGATCCAGCCGCAATCCGGGTGGTGCGTCTTGGAGATGTCGCCGTAGGAATCGAGGCATAGTGAACGGAAGCGCCAGAAAACTCGTACGCTGGGACGATGACTTGTGCCGACGTCTTGCTCGCGTACCAACAGCGAATCGAACAAATCAACGCCCTGGTTGCTCGTCTCGAACTGAGACAAGGAACCGCGCTTGCAGTGCTGGTTCTGACGGTCGCGACGGCTGCCGTCTTTTCCTTCTTCGCGTTTTCCCGCCGCGCATTGCCAGTTTGGTATCCACCGCTGACTCTGCCAGTGGCCGTGGTTTCGCTACGCAAGTACAGCCGTCAACGGTTGCAGCTTTCCCGCTTTTTTCGGCTTCGCCGGTTTTACGGCCACGGCGTGGAGCGGCTGGAGGATCGTTGGATCGACAATGGGATTTCGGGGAAAGAGTTCGAAAAGCCGAATCACATCTACGCCGCAGACCTGAATCTCTTCGGGCGCGGGTCGCTGTTCCAACGCCTCTGTACCGCGCGTACTCATCTCGGGTGCGAACGCCTCGCTCACTACCTGCAGGAACCTGTTGGACGCGAGGAAGTCCTCAGGCGTCAAGCTGCCGTGCGCGAACTAGCGGGACGCACCGATTTGCGGGAAAAACTGGCGATCCTCGGACGTTACGATTTCGAACAGTCGCGATGGCAGACCTTCATGGAATGGCTGGATTCCCCACCCGCGCAGTTCGAGCCCTGGCTGCGCCTCGCAACATTGATTGGCAGCACCGTGCTCGGCGCGCTCTCCCTGGTAGTTGCGGCTCATCCTCCGATCTGGCCGGTGCTCCTGCCGGCCATCTGGCGAGTCGCAGCGGCGAATGCGCTTGTGGGCCTTTGGCTGCAGAAGCGTGTCCGCCGTGTGCTCAAGGCGGCGGCTCCCGTTGCGAGCGAGATCGCTCTCATGCGGGAAGGTCTCAAGTTGCTTGCCGGCGAGCAATTCGTCTCGCCGAAACTGGTCGAGCTGACCACACGAGCGGCCCCGGCGGACGACGGCATTCGTCGTTTGAAGCCTTGGCTAACAATCCTGGAAGAGCGCACCAAGGATTGGTTCTATCTGCCGTCACTTTGGCTTCTGATGGGTACCCAAGCTGCTCTCGCCGTGGAATCGTGGCGCCTTCGCCACCGGCGGGATTTGCGGAACTGGCTGGACGCCTGGGCCGAGTTTGAGGCTCTCAATTCGCTGGCGTGCTACGCACACGAGAGTCCGGAAGACTGCTGGCCCGTCGTAGAGGAGGGCGGCGCCTGTTTCCACGCGGAAGCGCTGGGTCATCCGCTCATCCCGCGCGAGATTTGCGTTCGCAATGATGTCACTCTTGGTGATGCGTACCGATTCTGTGTCCTGAGCGGATCGAACATGTCCGGCAAAAGCACGCTCCTGAGATGCATCGGCACGACGGCAGTTCTCGCCTTCGCCGGGGCGCCGGTTCGCGGCCGCTCGCTTCGGATCGCGCTGATGCGGATTGGCGCATCCGTCGCGATCGCGGACTCACTTGCAGAAGGCAAGTCGAAGTTCCTCGCGGAAGTCGAACGGCTTCGCGAGATTCTGCAAGTCTCCTCCGCAGGCCCCGTGCTCTTTCTGGTAGACGAGATTTTCAGCGGCACCAATTCACCGGATCGACGGGTAGCGGCGGAAGCCGTTGCCCGAACCCTCGTGGAGCGCGGCGCGATTGGCGCTATCTCCACACACGATATCGCGCTCGCTGCAATCGCCGTGCACCAGGGTGCAAATCTGCACATGGGCAGCCGCGAAAATGCCTCGAGTCCCCTCAATTTCGACTACACACTCAAGCCGGGTATCACCACCGAGTCGAGCGCATTGGCGATTGCCCGCATGGTCGGTGTTCCCGTGTGAGCGCCTGCGCAAGTACCCGTCGCCACCTGTTGCTGTTCTACTTCGATTGCTTGTCCTGATGGCGCTCGCGTTGGTGGTGGCGTAGCTCCCCGCGCACGGCGCGTAACGAGTTCTCGGCGATACTGATCTCTCGCGAGAGGATTTCCTCGGTGTTGCGATCGTCCTTCCCGCGCGCGTCTGCGTGCTTTCCTACCAACGTATGGTGATTCTCGGTAGCCGCGGAGTACAACCGCCAGAGCGCATCGCACACCGGACAGGATTCAGGCACGCCTCATTCTACTGCGCGATCTTGGCAGCGGTCTGTGAGTTGTGAGGCAGAAAACAAAAAATAACGTCGTTCGTAAACGAACAAGTGGTCGTCTAAAGTCCGCCTTCACGACGGTCAGACTTCGGTCGACCGCCTCGAAGGCGAAAAGCCGGGCTTGCATGCCGAGGCAAGTCCTGCTTCAGTTTTCCGTGGGCATTTTCTCGACGTGATCGATCACCAGATGCTCGACTGGCGACTTGCGCGCATCCAGTTTGAGCCCGAGTTGTTGCACAGTATTGAAGACCGACCCGCCCGTCGGGTCCGCGGCATCTGCCGGTCCGCTTCCCGCCGCGCCACCAGCGCCCGCAGGCACATTCGCTCCGGCCTTCCTCGCCAGAGCCATCAACTCTTCCATAGGAATGTCGATTGCCACCTGGTAGAAGCCCTTCAGGTCAGTTTGATCGACTACCGGGCGGTCCACCATAGGGGTCAGCATTTCGGCGAACATCGCCATCGAAATCCGGCTATTCTCGATGCGCATCGACTTACCGTCCGGCCCCATCGACATCTTCTGCTTACCGCCCTGGCCGTCAGTTACCTCTGCGCCCTTACCGGTAGTCGTGACGCTCACCTGACTGCTGCCGGTGCTTGGTGGAGGCGCGGGCCCGCCGTCCGACGATGCCGCTGGAGCCACAGGGAGCGGCTCGGCTTCTTTCATCTTCGGTCCACCCTTGGCGACCACCAGCGCATAGACCGAGTGTTCCTTCGTCTCGCGGTGAATCGTTAATTTGAATCTCTCCGCGAGCAGCGACCGAAGCATCTCAGGGACCTGATCCTTATTGGTCCCTTCGGGCATTTTGGCCATCACGTCGAAGCGCTGAGCGCTCAACGCCGTGAGCCAATCTGGACCCGAGATTTGATAGTTCTTCACGTCGTAAGCCTTGGCGATCAGAGCCGCGATCGAGAAGTTTCCAATGTCGACCCGCGACGCGTCGATCTTCATTCCGGCGTGAAGGGGCTTTCCAGACGCGATAGCAACCGGATCGATGGGGGGCGACGGCTTAATGGTAGCGACTTCGAACGACAACGGAGCCGCCGGAGTTTGGCCGAACGCCGTGGCGGCAATCGCCAACAAGACACCGCTCATCAGGGGAAAGATTTTGGACATATCAAATTCAATCTTTCTATTCAGTCTATACGGAATTTAAGCACTACGCCACAGTGGTGCTTAGCTTACCGCTGCGGGCGCGCACAATGAGAAGACGAACGACAAGGCTTTAAATAAACGCCATGGTTTTAACGCCGGATATATCGAAACGTTTGCGGCACCGCAGGTTCTTGCACGCTACCTTGTCGTCCATCAAGACCATGTAGCTTTGAGCCTTCTGAAACTTGGCGCGGTCCCGTTCGTCGCCGCCCTGCGGTATGCGGTCCTTCTTCTTGCGGACCACCCAGCGTAAGTCGTAACTCTCGGCGCTGTGGCAGTACGGGCAGTTCAGCGTCGCTGGTTTGGTGGTCGAAGATTCGCTATAAAACGAGCGCTCATCCATGGGTCGTCACCGTTCTCCGATGGGAATCCACGTCTGCCCGTCAGGATTGCCTTTGTACTCGGCGCGGGGACGGATGAGACGGTTGTTGCGGTACTGCTCCAATACGTGAGCAGTCCAGCCAGACATGCGGCTTACCGCGAAGATCGGAGTGAACAGATCGATCGGAATGCCCAGCGAATAGTAGGTGGAAGCGGAATAGAAGTCGACGTTCGGATCGAGGCCCTTGATCGATTTCACCGTCTCTTCCATGCGCTTCGAGAGGCGGTAGAGTTTCTCGTGACCGGTTCGTCTGCCGAGTTCCTCGGAAAGCACGCGGAGGTGCGTCGCGCGGGGATCCTCCGTGCGGTAAACGCGGTGGCCGAAGCCCGGAATCTTCACCTTTCGGGCCAGCGTGTTCTTGACCCGCTCGACCGCCGCGTCCTCATCGCCGAGATCGAGCAGCCACTTGATCACATCCTGATTGGCGCCGCCATGCAGCGGCCCTTTCAGGGCGCCGATTCCGCTGGTGACCGAAGAGTAAATGTCCGACAGAGTTGCCGCGGTCACACGTGCCGCGAAGGTGGACGCGTTCAGTTCGTGATCGGCATGGAGCACCATCGCCACGTCGAACGCGCGCTCCATCACGTCGTCCGGCTTCTTGCCGGTCAAAGTGTAGAGGAAATTCGCGGAGAACCCCAGATTCGGGTCGCCAGGGATGATCGGCTGGCCTTTGCGGAGACGGTCGAAGCCGCTGACGATGTTCGCGGTCTGCGCCATGAGCCTGACGGCTTTGCGATGATTGGCCTCCGCCGACATGTCCTGCGCGTCGGGATCATAAAGCCCTAACATGGAGACAGCGGTACGCAGTACATCCATGGAATTGCTGCTGGTGACCGACTTCAGAAAGTCGACGATGGCGCCCGGCAACTCCCGAGCCGCCACCAGGCCCTTCTTGAGTTGATCGAGTTCCGCAGCCTTGGGCAGCCAACCATTCCATAGCAGGAAGATGACTTCTTCGAAACTCGCGTGATCCGCCAGTGTATGAATGTTGAAGCCGCGGTAGCTGAGAATGCCCTGATATCCGTCGATGAAACAAATCTCAGATTCGCCCGCAACCACACCTTCCAGACCTGCTATTGACGTTCCCATCCGTTTGTTCGCTCCGTCCGCCTTAAATCTATTGTAAAACGCAAGTTGCAGGCCACACGTCAGCGAGGAGCCGGACAGCCGGGCAGTGGGGAATATCCAATTGTCAACTCTTCCCGCTGCACCCAGAGCTTTTCTCGCTGGCTTTTGCCGAAATCCACGGTGAGGATCACACCGTTGCCACAGGAGCGGCTTTTCGAAATGCGGAAATCGCTCACGTCCCGGTGGTCGCTGTCAGGACCCCAATCTTTCATGAACATGTCGTAGGAATAGCCCTTGCGGTCGGATTCCGTTCGCACCCACATGATGTAGGCGTTCTGGTAATCCTTCTGCTCCAGCAGGGCGAAGAATCTCTTCACCTGCTGTTCCTGCCGATAGTTGTGAAAGATGAAAAACAGGACTCCGCCGACCACCAACAACGAAACCAGGGAGATCACCAGAGTCTTGATGATCTTGATGCGACGCTCTTCGCCTTCGCCATACTTCTCCAAATAGCCGGCCATGTACGCCCCCGTTTCCAGATTACTTCACGGGATAGGCTTTGTCATAGGCGGCGATGGCGTCGTTGGTCAGGTCCAGGGTGGGCTTGAAATAAAGGGTGGTGGAAGTGTCCACAATCAGGTCGACGCCCTTCTCTTCGGCGAGCTTTTTGACGATATCGGTCATCTTCTGGGAGCTCTTGGACAGCACGTCGTTGCGGTAGTTAGTGGCGTCGGCCTGCAAGTCCTCCTGCAAGTTCTTCAAGCGGCGTTGTTTATTCGTCCCGGTAGCCTGCAGATCGGCCACCTGCGCGTCGCTCAGCTTGCCGTTACTACCTTGCAACTGCTTGGCGAGGTCGGCAATCTCCTTGTCGAGCCGGTCAATCTCATCCTGCCGGGGCTTAAAGGTGGCCTGCATCTGGGCATCGGCCTTCTTGATCTCGGCCGATTCGAACACGGCGCGCTGCAGGTTGACCACCGCCACCTTGTTTTGGGCGGGTGCCACCTGACTGAGTACAAACAGCGTGGAACAGACCACGAGCGGCCTGAGTCCCATCCGAAAAGACATGAAACAACTCCTGAATTGGTGTGTGTACGTCTAGAGTAGCATAGGCTATTCCAGGACGCCGAGGATCTCGTCTTCCTTCAGAATCAACAACTCTTCGCCATCGACTTTGATCTCGGAACCCGAGTACTTGCCGAACAGAATGCGATCGCCAGCTTTCACTTCCATCGTAGTGCGCTTGCCGGAGTCCAACAGTTTTCCGCTTCCGACAGCCTTCACCAGTGCCTGTTGTGGCTTCTCTTTCGCGCTGTCGGGAATAATGATGCCGCCACGGCGCTCTTCGCCGTGATCCAAACGCTTCACGAGGACTCGATCATGTAGAGGACGTAGATCCATGTCTTTAATTATACAGATTTCAGGCGACGCGCCACGCTGAAGCAAGCGTCACCGCCCGTGTGGGATAATCGGGAGAGCTTCCCCACACTCGATGGATCGCGAATTCATACGCAATTTCTCTATCATTGCCCACATAGACCACGGCAAGTCGACGCTGGCCGACCGCCTGCTCGAGACCACTGGCGCCTTGTCGCAGCGCGAAATGATGGAACAGGTTCTGGATACGATGGACCTGGAGCGCGAACGCGGCATCACCATCAAAGCGCATGCTGTCCGTCTGAACTACCGCGCCGATGACGGCAACTTGTATCAGTTGAACCTGATCGACACCCCTGGCCACGTAGATTTCACCTACGAGGTCTCCCGCAGCCTGCAGGCGTGCGAAGGCGCCTTACTCGTGGTGGACGCCTCGCAGGGAGTGGAAGCGCAAACTCTCGCCAACACCTACCTGGCGCTCCATCACAACCTCGAGATCATTCCCGTCATCAACAAAATCGACCTGCCGGCAGCCGAGCCCGAACGTATCCGCGAGCAGATCGAAACCATCATCGGTCTCGACGCGCGCGACGCCATCCTCACGAGTGCCAAGCAAGGGACGGGCGTGCACGAGATTCTGGAGGCGATCGTTCATCTGGTGCCGCCACCGAAAGGTTCGGCGGACGCGCCCTTGCGCGCGCTGATCTTCGATTCGTGGTTCGACACCTATCGCGGTGTCATCATCCTGCTGCGCGTGGTGGACGGCCGCATCAAGTTGGGGCAGAAGATCCGGCTCTGGTCGAACGGGCAGATTTTCGAGGTGGAGGGTCTGGGATACCAGTCGCCCAAAGCCATCCCGTGCGACGAGCTGTCGGCGGGCGAAGTGGGCTTCCTTTCGGCCAATATCAAGACGGTCTCCGACGCCAAGATCGGAGACACCATCGTGGATCATCAGAACCCGCCGGCGGAGCCGCTGCCCGGTTTTGAAGAGATCAAGGCGATGGTATTCGCCGGCCTCTATCCCACCGAATCTCACGAACACGGCCTGTTGCGCGACGCGCTGGAGAAGCTCCGGCTGAACGACAGCGCCTTTACGTTCGAACCCGAGAACTCGGTGGCGCTGGGATTCGGGTTCCGCTGCGGCTTTTTGGGCCTGCTGCACCTGGAGATTGTGCAGGAGCGTCTGGAGCGCGAGTTCGATATCGATCTGATCACGACGGCGCCCGGCGTGCGCTACCAGGTCACTACCACCGCGGGCGAGCTCATCCACGTCGAGAATCCCACGAAGTTTCCCGACCCGTCCGAGATCAAGCAGATCGAAGAGCCGATCATCGACGCGACCGTGATCACGCGCGAGGAGTTTCTGGGCGGCATCCTGAAACTGCTGGAGGAGAAGCGCGGCACGCAGAAGAAGTTCGAGTACATCGGCGGCGGCCGCGTTCTGCTGCTCTACGAACTGCCGCTAAATGAGATCGTTCTCGATTTCTACGACCGCCTTAAATCGGTATCGCGCGGCTATGCTTCGCTGGATTATCACTTCTCCGGCTATCGCGTCTCGCCAATGGTGCGGCTCGATGTGCTGGTGGCGGGTGAGCCTGTGGACGCACTCTCGATGATTGTTCACAAGGAGTTTGCGTATGAGCGAGGCAAGGAACTGATCTCGCGCCTGCGCAAGCTGATTCCACGCCAGATGTTCGAGGTCGCGCTGCAGGCGGCGATCGGCAACAAGATCGTGGCGCGCGAAACGATTTCGGCGATGGGAAAGAATGTGCTCGCCAAATGCTACGGCGGCGACATCTCGCGCAAGCGCAAGTTGCTGGAGAAGCAAAAGGAAGGCAAGAAGCGCATGAAGCGGGTGGGCCGAGTGGAAATTCCGCAAGAGGCTTTCCTCGCGGTGCTGAAGGTAGGGCAGGAGTCAGAGTAAAAAGGAGACGCGCTTCCTCATCCGTAGTTACTGGATAGATGACGGACCCGTGCCGCTGATGCGCCGGAGGAAGACCGCCAATCCCGTGATCAGCGCGAAAGACTTGTTCGCGAGACCACTCGTGCCCGGCTGTGGAGTCGGATACAAAGTCCCTCCCCCGGAATCTCCTATTTGCGCAAGAATCACTCCCTTACGGTCGTGGCTCGTTGCCTACGCCCGGCTCGATGGGTGCGCTTGCGAGCCGCGCGCGTAGGCAAGCGACGTCCCAATCGCTCCGAAAGAATCACTCCCTTACGGTCGTGGCTCGTTGCCTATGCTCGGCGCGATGGATGCGCTTGCGAGCCGCGCGCGTAAGCAAGCGATGTCCCGATCGCTCCGAAAGAATCACTCCCTTACGGTCGTGGCTCGTTGCCTATGCTCGGCGCGACGGGTGCGCTTGCGAGCCGCGCGCGTAAGCAAGCGATGTCCCAATCGCTCCGAAAGAATCACTCCCTTACGGTCGTGGCTCGTTGCCTAGGCTCGGGGCGACGGGTGCGCTTGCGAGCCGCGCGCGTAAGCAAGCGATGTCTCAATCGCTCCGAAAGAATCACTCCCTTACGGTCGTGGCTCGTTGCCTATGCTCGGCGCGATGGGTGCGCTTGCGAGCCGCGCGCGTAAGCAAGCGATGTCCCGATCGCTCCGAAAGAATCACTCCCTTACGGTCGTGGCTCGTTGCCTATGCTCGGCGCGATGGGTTCGCTTGCGAGCCGCGCGCGTAAGCAAGCGATGTTCCGATCGCTCCGAAAGAATCACTCCCTTACGGTCGTTGCTCGTTGCCTACGCTCGGCGCGATGGATGCGCTTGCGAGCCGCGCGCGTAAGCAAGCGATGTCCCAATCGCTCCGAAAGAATCACTCCCTTACGGTCGTGGCTCGTTGCCTAGGCCCGGCGCGATGGGTGCGCTTGCGAGCCGCGCGCGTAAGCAAGCGATGTCTCAATCGCTCCGAAAGAATCACTCCCTTACGGTCGTGGCTCGTTGCCCATGCTCGGCGCGATGGGTGCGCTTGCGAGCCGCGCGCGTAAGCAAGCGATGTCCTGATCGCTCCGAAAGAATCACTCCCTTACGGTCGTGGCTCGTTGCCTATGCCCGGCTCGATGGGTGCGCTTGCGAGCCGCGCGCGTAAGCAAGCGATGTCCCAATCGCTCCGAAAGAATCACTCCCTTACGGTCGTGGCTCGTTGCGTACGCCCGGCTCGATGGGTGCGCTTGCGAGCCGCGCGCGTAAGCAAGCGATGTCCCGATCGCTCCGAAAGAATCACTCCCTCACGGTCGTGGCTCGTTGCCTACGCTCGGCGCGATGGGTGCGCATGCGAGCCGCGCGCGTAAGCAAGCGATGTCCCAATCGCTCCGAAAGAATCACTCCCTTACGGTCGTGGCTCGTTGCCTACGCCCGGCGCGATGGGTGCGCTTGCGAGCCGCGCGGTTCCTGTCCCATGCTGGATTGAGTTAGACGACGACAACGGCGCGATAGGGAGTTTCAGTCGTCCCTCGATCCAGCCTTCGCCCGAGACCCAGCGAATCAGTATCGTCGCTGCCTCCTACTGACGGTCCCAAACCACCATCGTCTCAAACCGCTGCTGCTGCGCATCGACACCGCGCACAGTCGCGGTCAGCGTAGATCGGTCGGCCGACACCACGTAAGAGGCTTCCCCGATGATCATTTCGCCGCGCCGCCCCTCAGTGCGAATCGTGTTGGCGTCAGGCTGAGTCGAGGCTCCCACAATGCCCGGGGCGCCCGGGATTGGTCGCTCTTCACCGTCGAGCACGAATTGTTGAGTTGGTTCTGTCACACGTTTACCGTCACAGATTCCTTCTGCCCGCATGATGTATCCATCGGCAACCCTCTCGAACGACAAAACGCCGTCCGAGGGCCGGTGGCGAGGATCGAATTGCGATTTCGACGGATTGAGTTTCCAGGTTCCGCTGAAAAGATCAATTGCATTGCTCATGGGGAGAGCATAGCCGCGGAGCCCCGGGCCAGTCCTGAAGAATTTCTTAAATTTGTGGAACGCGCAGGCCATCACCACTCCGGCCGCTCCACCCCTTCGTGCCTGGGATACGATGAACGGGTGGCCGGCAGAGAGGTCTACGAGTTCGCTGAATTCGCGCTCGACGTGGGAGAGCGAAGACTCCTTCACCACGGCCAACCCGTGGGACTGGCGCCCAAGACCTTCGATCTCCTGGTGACGTTCGTTCGCAACGCCGGCCGCCTCCTTCGCAAAGACGAGTTGCTCCACGCGGTGTGGCCGGATTCATTTGTGGAGGAGGGCATTCTGCCAGTCCATGTTTCGCAACTGCGCAGGCTGCTGGGCAGGAGTTTCATCGAAACCGTAGCGGGTTCGGGCTATCGCTTCGCCTCGCTTGGTGTCCCACAGCGCACAGCCCCTGTGAACCCCGAACTGGAGGAATATTATCGACGGGGACGCGCCCATCTGCTGGCGGCATCTCGAGCCGAATCGCCCAAGGCGGTAGAGGCGTTCCAAGCCGCCCTCGCCATCGATGCGACCTACGCCCCGGCACACGCCGGGTTGGCTCTCGCGTGGTGTGCGCAAGCCGAGTTCCGGGTGGTACCGCATCGCGACGCCTATCAACACGCCAAAACCGCGGCATTGGCGGCACTCGCATTGGACTTTGCCTGTGCCGACGCCCAAGTCGCGCTTGGCATCGTTCTGTTTCTCAGCGAATGGAACTGGGTGGCCGCCGAGCGGAGCCTGCGCCGCGCCATCGACTTGAATCCCGACCACACAGAGGCATACCTGATTTTCGGCCGCCTGCTCGAAGCTCAAGGGCGCCTTCACGAAGGTCTTTGCATGAAGCAGAAGGCGCTCGAACGCGAACCTTCCTCCGCGCTCGTCCATTTGCAGATCGCGCTGTCCTACTGGAACCAGCGCTGTTATGACCAATCGATCGAGTGGGCGGCCCGGGCTCTCGAACTTGACCCGCATCATCTGCTCGCGCGCGAGCACCTTGCCGCCGCTTACTGGAAGAAGGGAGACCCCGATCGCCACATGGCAGAGTCCCTGCGTCACGCGCGGGACGCCGGCGCTCCCACCGGTTTGGTCGAGGAAATCGAGCGCGTCTACACGGCAGGGGGACGGGCCGCGGTCATTTCCTGGAGCCTGGTCCACCTCGCGGCCGCCGGATATCGCGTCCCCGCCGTCCAACTCGCTATACTTCACGGCGAAAGCGGGGATATGGACGCGGCGTTCCACCACCTGGACCGCGCATTGGACGCGCGCGATCCATGCCTCGTTCATCTCGCGGTGGCGCCGCAATGGGACTCGTTACGCGCCGATCCACGCTTCGAAAGGTGCCTGGTCCGCATGGGCCTGTCATCCTCCTGATCTGTGCTGTTGCTGTAGCCCCCGGAGCGCTTTGGGCGGCAGAAGAAGTCTCCTGCCGCCCCCTTGACTACAGGGAGTGACTACGCGGAACGCCTCCGCTGCCTACTGCCTAGAACCAACCCCAGGCCAACCAACAGTAGCGACCAGGTTTCCGGTTCCGGCGCCGCCGAGGGCGCCTGTACCTGAACTGTAAACGGGACGTCCACACTCTCGGGCGTTCCATCGGCGAGGTTATAGAAGACCCGAATCGACCCGGAATCGGAGGATCCGATCACCGCATTCGGATCGATCTGAAACGATCCGAGCCCGGATTGGCTTGCGAGATCGAACCCTTCCGACCAGGTGGAGTTCGGATCGACTGAGAAGTTATCGGGCCCGCCTTGAGGTCCGATGAAGTCCGTGTAGACACCGAGCAGCGGATTCGTTTCGTTGATGAGCACCGACTGGCTGAACGAGATCGATTGCAGCGGGTCGGTATTGAAAACGCTGAATCCCCAACCTACGGTGTCGCCCGCCCCTCCGGCGGCGATGCCGGAGACCGGGTCGATGGAGAGCGTGGCCGCCGGAAGGCAAGCGGCCAGCAGGGTGAACAGGAGAGAAACGCGCAGCAATTGGATCTTCTTCATGGCTTTGTCCTTTCGACGAATTAGCGAACTACGTAGAAAACGGCCTTGCCCTTGTACGCTCCGCCGTTCGCGGAGAAGTTCACGGTGAAAGCCACCCGGGCAGCCGTCGAGGGCCATCCGAAATCGAGGCTGAACGACGTGCTCTGTCCAGGCGCCAGAGTGGCCGGTGACGGGAGGACCGCCGGTGGCGTGATGGTTCCGGTGCCGTTCTGCACCACGGCCGTAATCGAGTCGATATTCGCGTTCACGGCGGCGCCCTGCCCCGTGTTTGAGAGAACGACCGTGAGCAACGTGTCAGTCGGGCTGTTATTTGTATGTGCGCCGGCACTGGCGGTCAACACCGGCAGAGCGGACGGCGCAAAGTTCCCCGCCACATTCGCCGGCTGGTTGACCGGGAAGGTGTAGGGAGTCTGCGTGCTGTATACGTCGCCGGAGAAGCCGGTGAACGTGAAACCGTTAGCAGCGGTGGCGGTGAGCGTCGCGGAAGCGCCGGCATTGAACCATCCGCCACCTGTGGTCGTGCCGCCTGTGGACGGGCTGGATTGCAGGCTCACCTGGAACTGCTGCTGGTACTGCGCGGTGTAAAGTGTCACGGAACTCGCGGCAATCGAGCGCGACGCCGTGGTAACGCCGTCGGACCATTGCGTGAAAACGTAGCGCACTCCCGACGTAGGCGTTAGCGTGGCCGGAACGGAAACGTTGTGGGTGGAATTGATCGGCCACTGAACCACGGCGGGGCCTTGAGTGACGGCGCCGTCAATGGTTTCAGAGCCGTTCGCACCGAGGCTCGTCGACACAGTGTATGTGCCGGCTGGATTGAACTCAGCGGTAAGATCCACGGGCACATCCGCGGGCGTGAAATCCAGCGGATTCTGCCCGAGCGGCTGGTTGTGGAAGCGATTGAAGCTGTACCCGGTGTTCGCCGTCGCGGTCAGGTGAAGGGCAGTCCCGGTAGCGTAGTACCCATCCGCACTCGACGGTATGATGGTCATCGAGCCGGCCGCCGCCGGGTTGCTCCCGGACGTGATCTGCACGTACTGCTGGAAGTTGACTGGATAGGTAACCGGCGCGGTGACCGTAAAGTCGAAGTTGGGAACGTTCCCCGGCCAGCCCAGAAATCGCTCCTGCACACCGCTGCCGACCAAGGTCTGAGCGGTCGCCTTGTGCCCGGAGTTGTAAGGCAGATTCAGCGTGACCGGCAAATTGTAGTTGGTTCCGTCAATGGCGACTACTGCTTTCGGCGCCGTGCTCGTAAACGTCACGGGGATTCCAGCGAGCGTCACCGTGACTGGGATCGAGGGGTAGGCGCTGTTGCTCGAGCTGATGGTAATCGTCCCCGACTGGCTGGCATTGAGCTTCGAGAAGTTGATGGCGACCTTCATCGACGCAGGAGTAGTTGACAGATCCAGGCCCGCGTTGATCCAGGGCTGATCCGCCGCAATCGAGATCGGAACCTTGGCTCCGAAAGCGCTGGCGATATTGAGCGTCTGCGAGTCGGAGTAGGGGTACGAGAACGAAACTGCATTTGGCGTGGCTTGCAGGTAATCGCCGCTCAACGTGACCACTCCGGAGACGGTTGGCTCGTAGGTGCTCAGCCTGATGGTGTCCGACTCTCCGGGGGCGAGCGAGGATTTTGTTCCAACCACATAGAGCGGCCCCGCCGAGCAGCTCTCGGTGAATTGGATTTGGCCCGGCAGTGCCGGATTGCTGCCATAGGTCAGCGAATTGAACCGCAGAGCAAACGGCCCCTGCAATACACCCTTCGTATTGTTGGTGATGGTGAAAGATTGCTGCCCGCTGGAAGCCACATCCAGAGGCGCCGACCCCAACTGACCTCCCACCCATCGACGGCACCCTTGCACATCGTTAAAGAACGGGGGGCGTCCGCCGTTGCCAACGCCCACGACAAAGGGCGACACACTGCCGAAGTGAACCAGCGGATCAAGCCACTCTACCGGCAGAATGTCGACGAACTGGTCGGTCAACCGCACGACGAAGAAGTTGCCCTGTCCGCCTGAGCCGCCTGTCCCGCCCACCGTATCGTCGATGGTCTTCAGATTTCCGTGGCTGTCCGTCACCTGGACTTTGTACGAGCCGAGGTAGTGGTCGTGCCCGGAAAGGATCATCGGCACGTTGTAGTCTTTGATCACATTGAGAAAGCTCTGCCGGTCGGCGTCGCTCCACCACTGTCCGTTTTGCGAAAATGCGTCCCAACCGTAGTGCTGGAAAATGATGACCGGGCGTCCGGAGTTGCCCACGTGGGTGGCGAGGTCGGCAATCAGCCAGGGGAGCCCGGATCCGTGCGTATCAGTGACCGCCGGGCTGTAGCTGTTATTTACGCCGGCCAAAGTGTCTCCGGCCCAGACGTTCAACTGGACCATGTGATACTTTCCCCAATCCCACGAGTAGTTGTGGCTTTGGGGATCGATGTTGGGCGCGCAGGCCGCGGCTTTCTGCGAGTAGTCGAGCATGCGATAGCCGCAACTGCCGAAGATGCAGTCATTCTGGATGTCGTGATTGCCGTAGCCGGGGAAGAATGGAATTTGCACCGCGTCGGTGGAGAATCCGAACTCATAGAGCAGGCGGAAAGCGCCCAGCGAGGTTGCCTGTCCGTCGTTCGTCTCGTCGCCGGTCGACACGAGACCCACCGGCGGCGCGATCGGATCGTCCGGAAAGCCGGCGTTGGATTGGGTCCAGTGCCATCCGTTATGGCCGATCTGGCGCATGTTAAGGGTGTGCAGGGCGTGCTGCACGTCGGTAATCTGGCTGGACGTTCCATTGCGCAGGTGGACATCGGTCATCACCAGAAATGTGATGTCGTGCGGGTTGCGAACCAGAGCATTGCCGAAGGCGATGGTGCAGACAGGGTCCGGAAGATTGCAGTTTGCCTGGGCAGTGAACGGGTCGATCCGGATCTGATTGCCGGGCGCGTCGGCACAACCGGTAATGCACGACGGCTCGCCGGGAGCGCCACACGTATAGTGGGGTAGCAGGCCGTTGGTCCATTCCATGATGGTGCCGAAGTTGTTGGTCGGTTGCGTTCGCCCCGGGACTGCCAGTTGAAGTAGCAAGATGAGCGTCAAGAACGTGGTTCGCATAGGCATAGTTCTCCTGTCGAGTGCATTCAGGCGGCGGGGATTTCGTTTTGGGACATGCCGCCGCGGTGGAGGTTCCGGTCGTCGCCCGAAGCGGCTGCATTGGGCGTCACCAGAACTCCCCTCATTTGAGAAAGGGAGGGGCGAGGCGGATTTTTGCCAGGCGGCAGAGAATTTTTTTAACGGAAGGCGGATTTACCTTCGCGGCCATGCGACTGTTCGGCGCTGATAGCGTTCTCTCGCAGGCGAGGATGACATGCGACATACCTCGCCCAGGCGAGCGAACTTCTGCGTGAGGAGAAGGTCTATCCCTTCCAGAGGGCCGGGGCTTCCTTGCCGCCAGAGAACTTCGCTCTGTCGCCCTGGATCCGCTGCGAAGAGCGTACCCAACTTTCTGCCAGTCGTAGATCCATTCTTTGAAACAGCTGACTGTTCTAGCGAACTGCGGCATGGCTGGCACTCGATCTGGCCTTAGCCGGTCGACGAGCTCGGCAACGGAAGCAACTTGTGCGTGGGAGGAAGCGCCTCCACGGACCTTTTTGCCTGATCATAAGTACTGTTGTCCATTTGGCTCGCTCCTGGTTTGGAACCCAATGGAGGAATGAAGCATTGATGTCTCGACTCCATCTCGGTCGCGCTGGATTGGTGTTTGTGATTCTGGTGCTTGCTGTTCACAGATTGGATGCCCAGCCAGCGGTCCGCTGGTGGAACACCATCGCAGACCTGCATGGCATCTGGGCTGCCGATCGTAACCAGCTCTGGGCAGTTGGAGACGGCGGAGTGATTCTGCATTCCGCCAACGGCGGCAAAGACTGGGAGCCCGAAGGGAGCGGAACCACGGATCAATTGCTGTCCGTGTATGGTATCGGCAAGGAGCTTTGGGTCACCGGGTACAGCGGCCAAGTCCTGTACAGCGCCGACGGAGGGAGGCGTTGGGACCGTCAGCCCACTGGGACGGCTTACGAATTGGATGCGCTTTGGGGTAATGGCAGCGAAGTGTGGGCCGCCGGATTCACTGCTATCGCGCATACCGCCTCCAGAGGGAGGAAATGGGAGTCGACGGAAATGGACATGGGGTACAAATCGATTGTCGGTTCAGGGCAGGAGCTCTGGGCGGTAGGAGCTGCGATCATCCACAGCGTGGACGGCGGAAAGCATTGGGAAAAGCGCGACACGCCCGGCGACACCCTTTACTCCATTTATCGAAATGGCCGCGAATTGTGGTCCGTCGGTGGGTCAGGAGTCATCCTGCATAGCCCGGACGGCGGCAAGAGCTGGGACAAACAGAATAGCGGCACGGACGCCGGCTTGTTCTCCATTGCCGGATCCGGCAGAGAGCTTTGGGTGGCCGGTGACAACGGACTGATACTCCATTCCTCTGACGGCGGGAAACATTGGGAAACACTGGGAAGCGGAACGGAGCATCGACTGAACTCGATCACCGCGCGAGGCAGGGAACTCTGGGCGGTGGGGGATGGAGGCACGATGCTGCACAGCCTGGATGGCGGCGCGAGGTGGGACGCTCAGATGAGCGGCGTCGACTTTGCTACCCGACATTCCATGTTCGGCGAGGGAAGTGACCTCTGGATTGGCGGGGACGGCGCGTTGGTCCATTCCACGGACGGCGGAAAGCACTGGGAGACCGAGAACCTGGGCCAGTCGGCCATGCTGAATTGCATCCGCGGGCATGGCGGGAAGCTGTGGGCAGCGGGAAGTAACGGATCGATTGTGCATTCAGTAGATGGCGGCAAGACGTGGGAATTCCAGTTCAGCACAACTGCTGTAGACCTGAACAGTATTTACGAAGCTGGTGAAGAGCTTTGGGCGGTAGGTGCCGGCGGCAATTGTGCATTCTGGCGACGGAGGAAAGACGTGGGACCAGCGTGCGAGCCGCGGCGACGATTTGTCAAGCATATTTGGAGAGGGAAGGGAGCTGTGGGCTGTCGGCGGTGGCGGCAGAATTGTCCACACGACCGACGGAGGGAAGACCTGGGAAAAGCAGCAGAGCGGAACGTCTCAGACCCTGGAGTCTATCTTCGGAATGGGACGGGAACTCTGGGCAATCGGGGACAAGGGCACGATTCTACATACCGCCGATGGGGGAAGGCATTGGGAGCCACAGGTCAGCGGAACAGACCAGGGATTAGTCTCGATCGCCGGGACCGGCGCCGAACTTTGGATCGGCGGTTGGGACGGAGTGATTCTGCACAGCGTGAACCGAGGCAAGAGTTGGGAACACCAGAACAGCGGAACGGAGGACATCCTGTACTCCATTTTCACGAATGGACCCGACGTCTGGATTTTAGGTTCCAATAAGACGCTTCTGCGCAGTGTCCGGTAGGGTGTGGGCGACGCGCATCATGCCGTAGATTTTCCACCGAGCTTTATCCGGTTCTTCGCGGCCGTGGCCGAGCCCTGCGAGTCGCCAGTGGGCCGGTCTTTTCACGGCACGCCGCTGTCCGGTCACGGTGCCGGGAGGTGGGCCGAGTCGTCCCGCGGGTAAACTGCAATGCGTTTTGGTAGTGCCCGTCTCGGCGCTACAAGAGCGCCACGGCTATGCAGATGCCGTTTCCCAAAAGAGGCTGCGGATAGGAGGGGCCGTCAGGAAGGTTTCCCGTAGAGGTTCGTCGGGCTCAAAAGAACTGGCGATTTTCATGATCAGTTCCTTGGCGCGGGCGCGATGTTCTTCGGCCCTTGCCCGATTCCCTTCGTCCTCGCACAAATCTCCGGCGGTGCGGTGGACCTGCCAGCCCGCAACGGGAACCTCATATTTCTCCAGAACTGCAAGGGCATTCTCGATATGCTCCCGCGCGGCACGCCCGTTTCTCTCCGCCCTGGCCACTCGCGAATTGATTTCCCAGGCGAACGCCCGCAGGTTGGGATCGGCAACCGAGAGTGCGGATTTCAGGAAACCATCCGCCTCGCGTCGAGCGTTCGGAAGATCGCCTGCGCTCAAGCGTGCCTCAGTCGCTCCCATTTCGGCGTGCATTCGCCAGTGCCAGTGAAGAAAGAATTTGGGTGTGATCCCGTAATCGCGGACTTGAGCAAACCAGTCCCAAGCCTTTTCGTGGTTCCCCTGAACGATCTCGGCATAACCAGCGGCAACCCGGGCCGCGGTCCGGGTCCAAATCGCATGCGATTCCACGTCGTTGGGCATGGTAATCTCGCTCACGCGGCGGACCCCCTCGAAATCGGAGCAACGGAGGCGCACCCACGCCTCGCCAAGGACCCACATCCACGCCTCGGACTCGTTTTTCCTGGCCAATTCCCTTTCTCTGCGAATGATTCGAAACATCTCTCCATACCTGCCCGAAGACAATAGAAAGAGGCCTTTCCCGCCAAGGGCAGCGGTATAGGCGGTCGGACCCGTCGCGTTGTCGATCGCGAAATCTGCCTCTTTCAGAGCCTCCGCATGCTCCCCTTGAAGCACTTGAACGTAGATGTTGTAGGCATGCAAGGGAGAGGCGGGACCGGCCAGAGAACGAATAGTTCTCTTCGCACGCGCACAGACTTCCAGATCCTCCGCACTCCAGGAGTCGTACAGCAGTCGGAAACAAGCTACCGCCAGATCTGTCCGCGCCAGGAGCAGGGGATCGGAAAGGCTTCGACTCGCTTGGAGCGCCCGTTCGCAGACGCTGCAGCCCGGCTCCTCACCGAGGAACCATGCCGGAAGAGCCATGTGTGTCAGGATTGTGACCTGTTCTTCTCGAAGGCCTGCCTGGGCCGCGAGGCCCGCCGCAGCCTCGTAGGATACGAGGGAAGCAGACATTTCACCGAGAGCGAATTGCGCGTCGCCGATTCGCTGATAAACCTGAATCTCCAGCTCAATGGTGGCGGGGCCTCGGCCGGAGATCAATTCCAGCGCCTGTCGCAGAACCTGAATGGAATCGCGGTAGGAAAATCGCGTAGCTGCATTTTGTGCCGCAAGCATCAAACACCGTGTAGCTCGTTCGTAGTCGCGGCCTTCTTCAAAGTGCAGTGCCAGTTCTGAGGCCAGCTCCGGTTTTCCGGCCATGCAGATCGGCATCAGTTTCTCGCCCAGGCTCAAATGGAGCTTGGATCGATGAAGGCCCGAGAGACTGCGATAGAGGGCCTGGCGGTAAAGGGAGTGCGCGAATTCATAATGCGCGGAAGGGGAACTGTTCGGCGCGTTGTGAATCCCGACCGGCCGAATGAACTGGTGCCGGTTCGCGAGTCTGTCGCAGCACTCTTCGACGGCAGCCGGAGAAAGGTCCAGCATGGCTGCAGCAGCCCAGACCGAAAAACGTTCTCCCGCGACACTGCCGCCCTGCAGGATACGCCGCTCGTCCGTACCGAGCTGCTCCATTTGAATCTCCAACATCTGTTGCAGCGTTTCCGGGATGCCGAGGTAGACCTCGTGCAATGGCGCGGTCAGAATCAATCCTCCGTGCTCCTCTGCAATCAACCCCCGGCTGACCATGTCCTGCACAATCGCGGTCATGAAAAGAGGGTTCCCGCCCGAATTCTGATGAATCAGATTCGCCAGACCTGGGGGAAGGCTCTCCGCCGCAAAGGTCTTCGCCAGGTAATCGGCCACATCGGACTCTTCGAGGCGCTCGATTGCAATTTCATTACACAGATGGCGCAGGAGTAAATCCTGCTTGAGGCCCTTCAACGGACTTTGGGATAGAGCAACATCTACTGGGCGGTATGTGCCAAGCAGGAGCAACTGCGCCGGCTCCCTGCGGCGGGCAAGCGCAGAGATCAGATTCAACGTAGAATGATCGACCCAATGCAGATCTTCCAAGATCACAACCAACGGCGTTTGCGCCGTAATCACTTCGAGTAACTCACAAATTTCTCGAACCATGCGCTCTCGGGTGGTTCCTAGAATCTCTCGCTGGAGCGACTCTCTTTGTTCGGGCTTGACCAAGGCTGGAAATTGAATCAGCCAGGTGGGAGCTCGCTGGCCGAGCGTCTGGATGAGAGACTTGTCCTCGGCGTTTTGCAGCAGGGAGCCAAGAGCCTCGAGCATTGGATAATAGGCTTCTATTCCTCCGAAACCCTCGATACACTGACCTCGCGCAATCCGGAGATTCGGACATCCATCTGCCTGTTTCTGAAATGCATCCACCAGCGTCGTCTTGCCTATGCCTGCTTCGCCCGTTACGAAAACCACCTGCCGCTGGCCATCCAACGCCTTTCGTAAATAGCCGTCCAGCCGCGCGAGTCCCTCCTGACGCCCTACCATGTTGCCGGCGGGTTGGGTTGCGAGCGCCAGACGGGAGGCTGGGCGGTCGTCCGTCACTGGAGCTATGAACTGATAACCGCGCTTGGGTAAGGTTTCGATAAATGCCAGTTGGCCCGGCCGATCTCCCAAGACCTTGCGGATTTCCAAGATGTACTTGCGGATGCCTTCTGGATTTACGTATGTTTGCGGCCAAAGCGCTTCCAGAAGTTCTTCGGGAGTGACCACGCGGCCGGTGTGTTCGACAAGGTAACGCAGCACGTCGAAGGCCTTGGGGGTCAGGGGTGCCCGCACGTCCGCATGCCACAAGCAATGGTTAAGCGTGTCCAGCCGGAAGGGCCCAAATGCTTTCATCGACGGACTCCTGTCCGCATTTGGAGAAGGGAATCTCCACTTAAGGTATTGAGTCGTATTATAGCAGTCGCTTGTAAGCCAGCCGGCTCAAGTCAACGCCGGGAAAGCTTAGTACCTGGTTTCAGAAGTCCGTCGGGGTATCGCTAAATCGCTTGCTGACGCGCGCGGCTCGCAAGCGCATCCATCGCCCCGAGCATAGGCAACGAGCCACGACCGTAAGGGAGTGATTCTTTCGGAGCGATTGGGACATCGCTTGCTGACGCGCGCGGCTCGCAAGCACACGTATCCGCGAAAGCATTGGGGTAGCTACGAGCAGCGACCGTGAGGTGAGAAGCTGTGAAAATCGGACACCGCTTGCTGACGCGCGCGGCTCGCAAGCACACGTATCCGCGAACGTATTGGGGTAGGTCACGAGCAGCGACCGTGAGAAGCTGTGAAAATGCGGAGATCGCTTGCTGACGCGCGCGGCTCGCAAGCACACGTATCCGCGAACGTATTGGGTAGCTACGAGCCACGACCGTGAGGGAGTGTTCTTGCCAAAAATACGACACGGTATTTCTGAGACGGTGTACTCAGTAGCTAAGCTAGGGGAGACAGTTTACTTCCCGGCCACTTCCAACAAGGTATTGGTGATCATCCGGAGGCCGCTTTCGAGCGACGCGATTGGTACCCGTTCATCATTGCCATGCATACGTTCCAGATCCTGCGCGCTGATTGGATATGGGTAGATGCCGTAGACCGGAACGCCTCTGGCCCGCCACGCATATGCGTCGGTTCCTGCCTGGAACAGGTACGGTGTAATCCTCGCCTCGGGATATGTCAGCTTTGCATGTCTGACCAGCGCATCGTAAAGCGCTCCAGATTTCGGAGACTCCGTGCCTCGCGCCATCTGGCGCTGTGCCTGCATCGCCCTTTCCTGCTCCGGCGTGAGGGTGATGCGCATCGACGAAGAGGATGCCAGCGTCACCTCCACGCGTGGATCCTGGATGACGCTCTTGACCTCGGCAATCAACTCCTCGGCGGTGGTTCCGGGAATCGTACGGAAATTGATCGTGGCTTCGGCCGACCCCGGGATGATGTTGCCGCGTAATCCCGAATTCAGTAGCACCGGTGCGATGGTATTGCGCATGATTGCGTGCAGCAACGGATTCTCGCTGATCGCACGATCGGCGGCGGCGATCAGTGTGGGATCGCTGCTGGTCGCCAGGTTGCGGAAATGGGTCTTGAGCGGCTCGCTACTGGTTTCCGATAGCGTCAGAAAAAACTGGCGCGTCGTTTCTGTGAGCTTGGGCTTGGTCTCGTAATCCGAGAGCTTCGACAATGCGCGTGCCAGCATGAAAATGGCATTATCAGGGCGCGGCATGGAGGAATGCGTCGAAGTGCCGCGCGCCGTCAGTAGAAGCGAGACGCTCGATTTGTCCGCGGTGGAGATACTGACGTACTGTACCTTTCCCGCTGCATCCTGGATGATCCAGCCGCCTTCATTCAAGGCGAATTCACAATCGATTTTGTCCCAGGCCTTCTCTGCAAGATAACGGGTGCCGTACAAACCGCCTTCCTCATCGGCTTCGGCGACAAAGATGATATCGCGCGCCAGCGGCCGCTTCTGCTTCGCGATGTCGATCACAGCCTGGGCAAAAACCGCCAATCCGCCCTTAAAATCGATCGCGCCGCGGCCGTAGACATAGCCATCTTTGATGACTCCTGCAAATGGGTCTACGGTCCATCTCTCGCGCTCCACTCCGACCACGTCCTCATGGCTCGCGATCAGCACCGGGCGCTTGCTGCCATCGCCGCGCAGTCGCGCCACCAGGTGCGCCTTGCCGGGCTGTGGCGTGGGGATGATGTCGACTTCAAGGCCCAGAGGAACCAGCTTCGCTTGCAGGAACTCGGCCAGTTTGCCTTCATTCCCGGGAGGGTTGCTGGTGTCGATCCGGATCACTTCCGCCAGCAGTTGCGCGACTTCGGGGATGGTTTGGGATGCCGATTGCTGCGCCGCGGACAGCAACAGCGCGCAGGCTATCCAAACGCGAAACAGCTTCATGGTTTGTACATGGTATCAGACGCGGCTACAGGGGACAGTGGAACATCGCAGGCGACATTTTCATCGTTGCAATATACACTGGGAGGAGCACTATTGATGAAAAGGATCTGAAAATGTTAAAACTCGAAGTTTACTCAGTGGCGGTTCCCAACAAGCCGGGTAAAGGGGCGCAGTTGCTCAATGCCTTCAAAGAAGCCGGCGTGAATTTTGTTGGCATTTGGGGTTACCCGGTTACCAAGACCAAGTCGAGGATCGACCTGGTTCCAGAAGACACTGCGCTCTTCAAGAAAGCTGCGAAACAACTCAAGATCGAACTGGGAAAAAAGCAGACGGCGTTCCATATTACCGGTGAAGACCATCCAGGAGTCGTCGCCGAGGCTCTGGCGAAACTAGCGGCGAAGGAGATCAACGTCTACGCGGTACAGGCCCTCTGCGCCGGCGACGGACGTTTTGGCGCGCTTATTCAAGTGGACCCGGAGGCCGTGAGTAAAGCTGCAAGAGCATTGGCGTAAACTGCCACTATCGTCACCTGAGCGCCTGCATAGCGCCTGCAACCGGTCCGTCTACGCTCATCCAGCCCAACGACAGCGCCGTGGATATACTGATCTCACTATGCGCTCCATTGTGTTGGTGTCCTTCCTCCTGGTGCCGGCCGCTGCGGCACAGCAGGCGCGATACGATTTGCTCCTCAAGGGCGGCCACGTGATCGACGCCAAAAGCAACATTGACGCCGTGCGTGACGTAGCCATCCTGGACGGCCGTATCGCGCGCGTGGCGGTCCAGATCGATTCCGCGGAAGCCAGGAAGGTGGTAGACGTCTCCGGATTGTACGTGACTCCCGGCCTGATCGATATGCACGTGCACGTGTTCAAACGCAATGATCCGCCGATCACCATGAATGAGGAGGCCGTGCAGCCGGACGCGTTCTCGTTTCGCAGCGGAGTGACCACGATGGTGGATGCCGGCAGCTCGGGCTGGAAGGAGTTCCCGGAATTCCGCGACCGCGTCATCAAGAAAGCCAAGACGCGTGTACTCGCGTTCCTGAACATCGTGGGTGCCGGCATGGGTACCGGCCACGAGAATGAGGCTGCGGAGATGGATGCCGAGGCGGCGGCCAGGTGCGCCAAGGAGAATCCGGGGATCATCGTGGGATTCAAATCGGCCCACTATGCGGGGCCCGGTTGGCCGTCTATCGAGAATGCGGTCAAGGCCGGCAACCTCGCCGGACTACCGGTGATGGTGGACTTCGGGCAGATCACCAGCGACCGCAACATCGAGACCCTGTTTATGGACAAACTGCGCCCGGGGGACATCTTCACGCACTGCTTTTCAGGTCATAGGGAGGAGGTGCTGGAAAGCGGCAAATTGAATCCGGCGATGGTGGAGGGGCGGAAGCGCGGCATTATTTTCGATATCGGTTTCGGACAGGCCAGCTTTTATTGGTACGTCGCGCTTCCGGCGTACCAGGCCGGCTTCTACCCCGATTCGATCTCCACCGACCTGCACACGAATAGCATGAATGGAGGCATGAAGAACATCGATAACGTAATGGCAGACCTCATGGGCCTCGGCTCATCGTTTGCCGACGTGATCCGGATGGCCACCTGGGCTCCGGCGAAAGAAATCAAACGGCCGGGGTTGGGCAATTTGGATGTCGGAGCGGAGGCGGATGTGGCCGTGTTCAGGCTGGAGACGGGCCGATATGGTCTGCTCGATTCGGCTGGCGCCAGGATGGTGGGAACCCGGCGCATCCTCTGCGAGCTGACCTTGCGCAAAGGGGTGGTTTCCTGGGACCTGAATGGCGTGGCAAGCGAGGATTGGAAGGCCTTTCAGTACAAGAAGGGGCCGTTCTTCAAGAAGTGAGAGTCATCCGAGCGAAGTTAAGATTTCCGACATGGGCACGGGCTGAGGCCACACGATCTTAGCGCCGCAGATACCGCACGCGCCCTTCGCGTCCTGTCGTCTCGCAACCGTGGAAGCCTCTTAATTCTCCGAGCGCCCGGTGTGCTCCGATGCCAGTGGGCGCGGACGGCGGACGCGGCGGTTGGCATGCTGGTGGCTGACGATCAGGCGACCAGTGAACTTCGCGACCGATCGGCCTTGGTCGCAACCAAAGCCGCGAAAGGCATTAAGCTACTACCCTGGTACAATTGCGCGAGTGCCGAGCGAATCTAACTTCATGGGCGTCCGGGTTGTTTCCAGGTGGTTTTGGCGTGCTTTGCTTACGATCCTCACCTTGGTGCTCGCGACATTGGCCGTCTTCCGGATTCTAACTTTCGCCCGTGAGAGACAGACCGCGGAGCAAGCCGCTCCTGCTTCCGGCCGCTTTGTTCCCGCTGGAGATAAGAAGATCTACATAGCGGAAGTCGGTCCGAAGACAGGACTACCCATCGTCCTGATCCATGGATTTGGCGCCTGGAGTGAAACCTGGAAGCAGACCACTTCTGCTATATCCGCCCAGGGCATTCATGCGGTCGCACTAGACATGCCGCCATTTGGTTTTTCCGAGAAAATAACCGACGGGACGTTTTCCAGGCAGGCGCAAGCCCGAAGAATCATCGCAGTCTTGGATGCCTTACATCTCCAAGAGGCAGTCCTCGTGGGCCATTCCGTAGGCGCCCGCCCCACGGTCGAGGCGGCTCTCCTGGCGCCGGAACGGATCAAAGGCCTGGTTTTGGTCGACGCCGCCCTAGGCTTCGGCGACAGTCGCGAGTTCGACCAGAACCACCCGACATTTTTCACGCGGGCGTTTTACTCGCTTCATCCCTTGCGCAATGCAGTCCTGTCTGCCACGGCCACCAATCCGCTAATGACCAAGAGACTCCTGAGCACGTTTGTGGCTGATCCAGCCGTCTTGACGCCGTCTCTGTTATCCATTTACCAGAAGCCATTTTCAGTGAAGGACTCAACTAACCGCCTGGGGGATTGGTTAAAGGTCTTATCCGTCGATGAAGACACCTCAATCTCCAGCAGGCTCGCCAATCTTTCCAAACTGACAATGCCGACTTTGCTGATTTGGGGTGACAAAGACACCATCACCCCTCTCTGGCAGGGAGAAACGCTGCAGCGAACCATTCCCAAAAGCTCTTTGACCGTACTCACGGGCTTGGGGCACATCCCACAAATCGAAGACTCCGCCCAGTTCAACCGCGCGCTGCTGCCATTCGTCGTCCAGCGGGCACGAAGATGACCTTCGCACACTTCACTGCGCCGCGATGAATCTGCCAGGCTCGAGCACTACACGCTCGTCCGGATTGTAGTAGTCGTAGAGAACCGATTGGGAAGCGCGCGCCTTCATGGCATATCGCGGACGGAAAATGAATTGAAACTTCACATCCGCGGCGCGCGGCCACACGTAGAACGTCACGTGGTCGGGGCTGACCTCGTAGGAGTCTACCCCGCTCTTTCCGTCGCTGATGAGATTCTCGAGTACGCCACGGTCTACCTCCGCGCCGGGAGGCAATCCTACCTCGGCGATCATCATGCCATAGCCGCGGAACGAGGGCCGCGAGATCACCACATCGCAACCCACCGGATCGTTCACGGCAGCGGTGAGCGCCGTGTAGTTTACCTGCATATCCAGATCTTTTGCCGGGCGTTTCGGGCCCCACGTCTCATACCATGCGGCCGAGAACTGCACCTGCAGGGCACGCCCGAAGCCGGTCAGCAGGATTTCGTTGGCTCCGGTCCGCAGCAGTGGGGAGACGTCCAGCAACAGTGGTGCGCGAACGGCACGGCCGGAGGGCAACTGCACTGTTCCACCGCTCACACCGTTCACTCGCACTTCGATCTGCGCAGTCTTGACGACGTCGTCATGAGTCCAGGTGTCGAGCAGTGCCATCAGCACCTGCACCGTCGCCTGCGACGTGGCCCATCCGCCGCCGGCGTCCGTGTTCCGCAAGAGAAACAGCGCACCCCGATCGATAAGGGCGTTCAGCGCCGGGTCACCGTGACCGGCCTTGCGCCACCGGGCCAGCGCGGAAACGACGAGCGACGTCGTTTCCACCTGACCTGATCGGCCCCAGCCGTGAAACGGAGTGTTCGCCCGCAGAGCCCAGTACGCGGCGCCTCGTTCGTCCTGTGCCAATCGGGTGAGATGCTCCATCACGGGACCGGCCAACTCCGGCTTGTTCGCTTCCAGCACAGCCAGCGCGTATGCGGCCATGGCATAAGGATCCTCGTACTCAGCCGCCTTCCGCGCCATTGCGCCTAACTCACGGTCGAGTTCCGTCGGATCTTCAGGCCGTGCGTGCGCGAGTGCCCGCATTCTCAGCGCGTTCGCAGACGTTTCTGCCCCCTCCTGCTTGGCGAGCCAATGGAGAGCACTGCTCACCCGATCCTCGTCGACATCGATGAACGCCTTCGCGTCATCCAGGAAAATCAAGGCGTATGCGGTCAACGCTTCATCCGTATCGCCGTGGCCCCAGTACGTGAACCCTCCACTGGAATCCTGATATCGCAGCAATCGATGATAGCCCGCAACCAGGTACTTCGTGGCGCGGATGTTCAGCGGCTCGTCCACCAGACCGGACTCAGTGAGGGCTCTCAAGAGCAGCAGACTTGGATAAGTAGACGAAATCGTCTGTTCTCCGCAACCGTGCGGCTTTTCGAGGACTACTTCGATCGACTCCAAAATCCGCGCCAGCAGAGACGGGTAGATCTTCACCGCGCCCCGGATGCTGCCGGAGATGGCGTTGGGGGCAATCGTCAGCGGAAGCCCGTGCCCGTTGTCCACGACGGAACTGACCGACAGCACTCTGCGCTCCCCGTCCGGATGAATGGCCACCGGCTTCTCGATCGCATCCGACGCCGATCCGCCCACGGCGGTAACGCGTACCCGCGCGCTACTGGCCGCAGCCACCGCGCGGAGCGTCATCAGTGCGTTTCCAGATGACGAGCCCGCCACTACACCTGGTTGGCGAACCGCTTCGAGCAGCCGCAGTTCAGCCGGCACCTTCGCGGTCACCGAAACCTTCTGCGCCCGTTCCAGGTAATTGCGTACCGGCACGGGCAGGGAGATTTCGTCGCTGGCCGTCAATACCGACGGCACATCCAGGTCGACCAGGAACGGCTGAAAGGCGCGGATGTCCGCGGAGCCTTCAGCAATGCGGCCATCCAGAGTGGAGCCGATCACAGCCAGATGCCAGGTGGTCACGGAGTCCGCCAGTTTCACGCGAATGGAGGCGCGCCCGGTGCTGTCGGTAACCAGTTCCGGTTGCCAGTAGAGCGTTTCCGGAAAGTATTCACGGACTCGCGGAGTGGAGAGCGCAACAGAGACCTCGGCGGCCACACTGGCGGAAGATGTACTCACCGTGGCAACCGCTGCCTCTACCATCACCGCCTCCTCCACCGAGCCGACCCGGAGCACGATATTGACGCGGCTGACCCGGCTGGCAAGCACCGGTATATGCTCCATCATGCTCACGAGGAACCCGGCTGACTGGCACATCAGCCGGTACTGACCAGCGGGGAGGCCCCGGAAGACGAACTCGCCCTTATCGTCAGTCCGGGTCACATAAGTATCGTTGAGCTTCACCTCGGCTCGCGGGATCACGCCACCTGCCTGGTCCATCACGTTTCCCGCGATTGTCCCCGTGCCGTCGAGGGTCGCCGCCGGCAGCGCCGCGTGTTCCGCGATCTTCGATTCCGCCGGTGGTTGTGGCGCCTGCACCACTCGCTGGAAGGTCGCGACCGCGAAGTCGTCATAGGTGTCCCGGAGCCCGTCCTCTCCCACACTGCGAATCTCGGCCACCCGCTTCGTCTGCTTGACAGGGGTGATTTGCCTCCGGTCTTCGGGAGCACCGTTGTATTCGGCATAAGTGTAGAATTGCACCTGGTCGGTGAACGACTCGTCATCACGCAAAGCGAGGTAGTAGGCGTGCCCCCGTGGGTCGCGAAGCGAGTCCAGATCGATTCCGGCGTTGGAAAGCAGGGCGCGAAAGCCCTCGGGAGTGCTCGGAAACTCGGGCGCGGCGTTTAAGATCGCGCGGATTCGCGTCTCCAAGGCCGAGAAATAAGGTCCGATGAACTCCGCCACGATGAAGTCGTCCGCTGTATCAAACACGCGGTCCGGGCCGGCGCTGATGATTCTGACCTGCCGCGTTCGCTCCGCATGCGCAATCACCACATGCATTGCCGTTCCCCAAGGGTCCCGCAACGCATCGAAGCGAATTCCGGCCGCCTCCAGCAGGCTTACAAACTCCTCGGGGGTTGCTGGATAGTCGACACACGGCCGCAATGCCTCACGCGCCAACGACTCATACTCTGCAAACCACTTCCGCGTGACCGTGAGCGCCGTGTAGTCGTCCGCCGTCCCCAGCCTCTTGTCCGGACCTGCGCTCGAGATGTTCACGACCGCATTGGCTCCTTCAATCGAGAACCGCGTTACGAACGGCTGCAGCCACGGGTCCCGGACGCTCGCGAGTGGGCCGCCTGCGATCCGTTGGAACGACGCCTCATCGCGCGGGTATTCGAGTGTACGGAGATAATGTCGATCGAGCGCTTCGACAACCGGCGCGAGGGCTTTGGCGCCGGCCGCGGCGAAGGTGCGGCGGCTTTCCTCCAGCGAGTCATCCGCGTGGTTGAAGAACGGGGCGAGGTCCGGCGATAGCACCTCCGCCACAAGTTGAGTCTCGTCGTCGAACCTGTCTGGGGAGATGTTCAACAGATCGCGCTCGGTAATGCCTCCAAGGTTCGCCTCCTGCGCTTCGCCGCTCTCGAACCAGCCGCGATGCCCAAACGTGCTGTCCGTGGCGGCTCGCTCCAACACGCTCTGGTCCACCACGGCGATGCCCAGGGCAGCTTCCGTCGACGCCTGAAACTGAATGCTGGCCGTGTCGCCAGGGCGATATGTCGCCTTCTCGGGTACCGCCTTTACCACCAGATCTCCCGGGCCCGGAAAATACACGGTGCGCGATGCGACGTCGCTCTCAGCTCCAGAAGCGACACCAATCTTCAACACCCTGCCGAAACGTGGGTTGTATGGAATGGCCCACTCGGCATGCCCGTCCTGGAGCCGCAGCGCCTTCGTATAAACCACCTCGTCTCTTTCGTCGGAAGCGATCAGCAGAGCTTGCCGGTCCCGCTGCAGCGAATCGACCGTGCACTTTACCGATTGACCCATGCGATACAGACTGTGATCCGTCCGCAGCCACGTGGCGGCCTGCTGCTTTTCAAACTGGAGTTTCATCAGCCCATGCAGACCGTCCGCAGTCACCACGCGAATCTCCAAGGCTTCGCCGTCCTCATTCGCACTGGCGGGAAGATCGATCCGCGTCAGGCCGAATCGATTCGTCTTTCCGCTGCCCAGCACTGCAGCGCCATTCGCCACCTCGACATTGGCTCGCAAGGGTGTGCCATCGGGCGAGTACGTCGTTACATACAAGCGCCGCGCCGCAGCGTTGTTCTCCATCCGAACCGCATAAATGTGTACGGGTTCGCGCGAGATCCGAATGTCGAATTTGCGCTGCTCGGTCCGATTGGTTGACACGTCGGTGAGGAACACGATGAAGTGGCGGTCTTCGAACTTCCTGTACTCGCTGATCTCGGCCTCAGTGTCGACAGTGGCGAGGAAGCGGCCCGCGGCGTCCAGAGCGCCTTCGGCCACGTTCTCATCGTCCGCCGTTGCGATCCGCACCTTGCCCGCCGTCACCGGCTTGCCGAACAGATACTCTCCGCGGATTTCGACCTTCGCGTCTTGCCCTGGTAAATAGAATGGGTGATCAGGCGTCGCCGTTACCCGGAAGGAAGGCAGCTCATACCGACGGATATTTACGGACCGCAGGAAGTAGCGATCGGTTTCCTCGGTCTTGAGACGAATCGTGTACCGCCCGGAGTCCGCGTTGTCGGGAATCTGCCAGTCCGTCGACGCTATTCCAAACCGTGAGGTCTTCACAGTGGCGCTGTAGACCAGGTCGTCGGAATCGTCGACGATGCGGATCTCGTACTCCTCGTCCGCCTTCACTTTGCCATTGCCGCCGATTGCCAGAATCCTCACGTGCATCGTTTGCCCTGGCTGATAGATCGGCTTGTCGGTATAGCCGCGCACCGAGTCGGGAACGTTTGGCAGGGGCGTCGATTCGCCTGTGTTGGTGAAGTCGCCGATCCTCGCGGTGATGTCGATCGAACCATCGTCATCTGCTTCACGCTGTATCCGCAGGACTGCCATGCCCTGCTGGTCCGTGACCGCCGTCGCATTTTCCGCCTTCACCGTGATGCCGGCCATTGGCCGCCCGGTCAACGGATGGACGGTCAGCACGCGCACATCAAACGGCTGGCCCGCCCGCGGAAATCCTGACGTCAACACCCCAAACGTGAACGCGTAGTCCGCGATGTTCGGGAAGTTCAGAATACCCGTCAGGGGAGCGAATGCGGTGTAGTTTCTCTGGGTTGGATTGATCTGGTATTCCAGCCGCTCCACCAGGGGATCGCACGCTTCGCACAGTGGATGAGTGATGGATACTCTCGAACTGCCGGGAACCAGACTGACGTCGCGCAAAGTCTCGCCCTCGACCTTGCCATCCGGGCTCAGCCAGCGGAGCCGGATGTGCGCATCCACTGCCTTGGGCAGGCCGTTCTTCAGGGCGACGGAAATGGTGGTGTGCCCGTCCACCAGTTCAGCGTGCGTGGCAGGTTCTATCACCGAAACCTGCGCCAAGACACAAGACGAACCAAGCAATACCGCTGCGAGCAAGAGCCGCATACAGTCCTCTCAGTAATCTGCCGAATCGCGAACTAACTAACCTTGTTAAGGGGAGAGTACCACCTTTGACAGTCATTGGGTAGCGGGATACCGTCCCGAAGCGTTCACTCGGCAAGCACGACAGGGCTGATATCGAATCAATCTTAATCAAAAGAATTTAGATATTGGCAGTATCCTTGTGTTTCGACCCATCCTTGGTGCGGGAGGGCGAATGTCGCTGGTTGGAAGCAAGGACTCCATGTGCTATGCACGCGGCTCTGACAATCCGGTGGGTTTGCGGGTGCCGTTCCGGTGCGCATGGAGAAAGCGGTTCCCCAGCGCCTCCCTTTGAACTTAGACCGCTTGCGACGGTCGCGCCGCCTCTATGATGCGATTGGTTTCCAGGTCGTCATGCGGTGCACTGATGATCGATATTCAGTTTCGCAGGAGAGCGTAAAGTTGAAATGCAGCTTGCTCTAACGCATCGCCGGCCTCGTGGCTTAGTACATCGTTTCGTTGGTACGGCCCCATATCAGGCAAGAACGCCCTTACGGTCGTGGCTCCGTACGAGCCGCGCGCGTTAGCAAGCGATCTGGCGATACGTCGGCGGACTACCGAAGACGCGGGCTCAGTGGACTACAGGAAAAACGCTCTCACCGCGAAGGTCGCAATCTCTTTTCGGGTGACATTGTTGCCTGGACTGAAGGTGGTCGCACTGGTGCCGCTGGTGATTTCCAAAGCACGCATCATCTGAATGTAAATGAAATACGGTCCCCACACCGGATCGGTGGGGGTCACGTCCGTGAAGTATGGCGTCGACGGCACGCTGAAATTATCGCCGTAGGGCGTGGTTAACGGAATCCCCGAGAGCGTGGTCGGGAACACGTTGTTGAACTTCGCGCGGATGATAAATACCGACATCTGGGCGCGCGTCACCGGATCATTCGGACAAAACCGGAACTGCGGATCGATAGTGCCGCTGCATCCTTGCGTGTAGCCGCGGCGCACCATAACGGTGACGTCGCGCATCAACTGGGCGTTGGTGACACCGGCGACTCCCAATGACGGAGTAGGTCCGAGGAACGGATTCACGATCGCCGCTCCAGCCGGGCCAAGATCCGCGAAGGAACTAGCCGAGCTGCCGCCATTGCATTGCGGAGTCATGCCCGACGGATCTCCGCCGGTAGCGCACAGATAGCTGGTGATCTGGGCCTCGTCCATCTGCGATCGCACTACCCAATAGGCTGTCTCGGCGCGGCTGACGATTGCATCGGGGCCAAAGTACAAGCACGATTGGGTGGCACCTGGGGAGCCGCCCGAAGATGGCGGCTGCTGGACGGGAGGATTGGCGCCGGGAGGAAGATTGCCGTTCAGACAAGGGCCTGTAGAGGAGGGAACTGCCAGTCCGACACGGACTGCGAGTTGAATCGTGTTGAAGAAACCACTGTCGGGTGAGCCCGTGGGAGGCACGTCCTGAAAGTACGCATTGCTTTGCGGAAATGCCAGCCCTGCAGTGAGAATCATAGCGGGAACTAGAAAAAAGGAATTACTGCGTTTACAAATCATAAGGTCTCCTGAAGAAAACTCGCCGCTGGAGTCGATGGCGCTCAACGGCTCGCACTCAAGAATAGCATGCGTCCGTTGTGGCGCAAACACTCCGGATTGCCGCGTCGAGACCTCCGGTTGGCGATCCGCTTAGGACATTTCCGTGCGCCGCCGGGGACACCGTTTCGGACAGCAAGCTCTCGACAGGAATGTCGAGACGCAAAGAAGATTCTTTGCGCCACGGCCTACTCGCTTCGTAGCGTGGCCGCCGGATCGAGCCGCGCGGCCCGCCACGCCGGGATCCATGCCGAGGCCAAAGCGACCGCCGTCAGTAAACCGAAAGCCGCACCATATGCCGCCGGATTCGTAGCGCTCACGCCATAGAGAAGAGATCCCGCCATGCGGGCAAGGAAGACCGCGGCGCTTGCGCCAATCGCGAATCCGCAGCCCGCCAGGATTGCAACATCCTGCAAGATCATGCGCCAGACTCCCAACGGCCGCGCGCCCATCACCATGCGAATGCCGATCTCGCGCGTGCGCCCGCCGACTACGAACGAGAGCACTCCGTAAATGCCGATCGCCGCCAAGGTGAGAGCCAGCAGCCCCAGTCCTGATGCAAAGCCGGCGATCAGCCGCTCCTGGGACAGTGCTTCGTCGAGCCTGGTCTTCATCGACACGATCTCCGTGATGGGCAAGGATGCGTCCACGGACTGAATCGTGCGGCGGAGGGCGACCGCGAACTGCGCGCTGTTCCCGGAAGTGCGCACCTCGAGTGTCATCGCGCCACGATACTGCTGCGCCACCGGAAGATAGAAGCCCGGCCGCAGCGTGTCGCGGTATCCACGGAACTTGCCGTCGCGGACCACGCCCACTACGCTCGCCGTCCGCTCGGGATTCAACAGCCGGAGTTCTTTGCCCAGTGGATTCGCCCCGGGCCAGAATCGCGCGGCCAGCATTTCGTTGACGATCGCCACTGAGGCCGTGCCGGCGCGATCCCTTTCCGTGAATTCCCTGCCGCGCAGCAGTGGCAGACCGGTGGTTTCGAAATAGTCCGCGGCGATAGTGTTGAAGTCCACCTGAACTCTGCGCTGGTCGGGATCGAGGATGTCCGTGCCACCGCGCATGCCGCCGAAAGCCACCAGGGCCGCCATCGATGCGCTCTGAACTCCGGGAATTGCGCGAACGCGCCGCAAAACCTCCGCATAGAACTGCTGTCCTTGTGCTTCCGAATAGCCACTCAGCGCGGGTTGGAGGTTCGCCAGCAAAACCGTCTCCGCTCGAACGGTCGGGTCTTCGGCACGTGCATTGCGCAAGGTGCCGACGAACAGACCCGCGCCCGTGAGCAGCACCGTCGAGAGCGCCACCTGTCCGACGAGCAAGCCGCTTCGCAATCGGGAGCGCGGATTGCCGCTCGCGGCGGCGCCGGTTCTCATCGACTGGTTCAGATCGGTTCTCCAGGTTTCGAGCACCGGGGCCGCACCAAACAAGAGTCCCGTCACCACCGAGATGCCGACCGCAAATAGCAGCATGCGCATATCCCAGGACGTATCGATCGCCAGGGGAATGCGGAATACGCGATGAAACTGCGCCAGAAAACTCGTCACCCAACCCGAGACCAGAGTCGCGGCGAGACCCCCCATCGCCGCCAGTAGCAGACTCTCCACCATCACCTGACGGGCGATGCGCAGGCGTCCCGCGCCGAGAGCTAACCGGATCGCGATCTCGCGGCGCCGGTTGGCGGCCCGTGCGAGCAGCAGGTTCGCCAGATTGCAGCAGGCGATCAACAGAATCGCACCGACAATCATCATCATCGCCGTGAGGAAGGTTTCAATCGCCCCCCTATATGTGGGCCAGAATCGGGCCTGCTGCACGGGAAACAGAATGGCGTGCTGTCCCAGGCGTCGGTTTTGCGTTTCGCGGATACGGGCGGTGAGTGCCGCCACTTGCGCGTCCGCCTGTTCGACCGTCACCCCCGGTCGCAGTCTGGCGGACACCAGATAGGACTCCCCTCCCCAGTTATGAATGATGTCGAGGTTGAAGGCCGGCACCGCTTGCCTATACTGTTCGACCGGAAGCCATACGGAGGGCGAGTCCGACCAGTCCATCACGATTCCGCGAAACGTGGCGGGCGCTACTCCAATCACAGTGAACTTGGATACGCCGATGGTGACGGTCCTGCCGATTGCCGACGGGTCACGGTCAAAGTGCGTGCGCCAGTAGGCATCACTGATCACAGCGACGGCGTCCTGCTCGTCATCGGCCAGGAACCTGCCGGCGGGGGGACGGATTCCCAGGACTGAGAAATACCCGGGACTGACCAACTCTCCCGAAACCTGCTCGGCCTCCGCGCCTGTTCCGATGACAACGGGCACGCGAAGATAGGCCAGCATGCCGGAAAATACGGTGTTGTGGTCGCGGTAGAACTCGAATTCCGGGTATGACGAGGAGGAGAACTCCTCCGGCCCGCGGTCTTTGGTGTGGTAGAGCGACACTAACTGGCTGGGCTGCTCCACGGCGAGCGGCTTCCACAGCGCAGCATTGACGAAGCCGAAAATCGCAATGTTTACGCCGATTCCCAGGGCTAGCGAGACTGCGGCCACGCCTGTGAACAACGGGCTCCTGGCAAGAGTCCGTAACCCGAAGCGAATGTCCTGACGAAGCAGGTCAAGCATGCCTGCCATTCTAATCCCGCGATTGCGGACCTGTTTTTGCTAGCTCTTCTCGTGCTTCATCACCGCGACGTAGCCCAGGTTCCGGTACAACTGATTGTGATCGAGTCCGAAGCCCACCACAAAGCGGTCGGGGATCTCAAAGCAGCGGTACCGCACGGGCACCTGCACGATCCGCCGCGAGTTGCGATCTAAAAATGTGCAGACGTAGAGCGAGTTGGGCGAGCGGCTGGCCAGTGTCCGCAACAGGTACCGCAACGTGAAGCCGGTATCCACAATATCTTCGATCAGCAGCACGTCCTCACCTTCGATGCCTTCATCGAGATCTTTGGCGATGCGCACCAGGCCGGGCGATCCGCTCTTGTTGGAGAAACTCGAGATAGCCAGGAAGTCGATCTTCACCGGCACTTCGATGTGCCGCGCTAATGCCGTGAGGAAGAAAATCGATCCTTTCAAAACGCCGACGAGTTTGATCGATCGACCCTGGTAGTCGCGCGTAATTTCGGCGGCTACCTCACGGATGCGGTCTCCGATCTGCTCTTCGGTGAAGAGAATTCGTTCCACGCCGGCGGGCACTGCCGCGCTCATGCGTCGGCCGGCCTCCCTGCCAGGCCGTATTTGAAGATCAAGTTTTCGAAATCTTTCTGATAAAACACCTGGATGTTGATATGCGGGTAAAGTTCGCGAAGAAGCCGCACCTTGCGATTCTTGCGGGTCACGTGTGCCTGTTTCATGGTGGTTAATTCCAAGTAAAGATCGAATTCGGGAAGGTAGAAATCCGGCGTGAACGCTTCCAGGATATGCCCGTTCTGGTCCTTGTGAATGGGAAAACTGCGCGGCTCGTACTCCCAGGCGATGCGGTAAAAGTCGAGCAGGTTGGCGAACATCTCCTCGCTTTGGTGCGCGAACATTTTTTTCCGCAGCGTGACCTTGTTCGGCGGGACGATTCCGAAGCGCGCGAGTTTGAGCCTCATCTGGAACTGCAGTTGCGCTTCCGCGGCAGGCGAGAGATAGCCGCGCTCTTTCAGGCTGCCCGATGCCACCGCGGTCTCCACGAGTTCGGCCATCTGCTCAGAGGTCAGCGACTCGGCATTCATTACGAGATCGAAGAGCTCCGCGGTGGCGCGAGTCTTGCCGAACTTCGCCTTGCGGTCGGCACGTTCGGCGGTCTCCAGTTGCAGCAGGAGTTGGCGGGCGGCGGGTCGTTCCAGGCGCGAATCGAGCATCAGGTTGCCGATACGCACGTTTTCGGGCGCCACGATATGTACACGCAGCATCCCCAGGAAATGGCGAGACTGAATCTCTCCGCCAACCGCGCAGTAGACGAGGTGGTTCTCGGTGGCGAGGCGTGCCAGGATCGAGGTCACCAGGCTGGGATACGCTTTGTCTGGAATCTTGGTTTCCGCTCCGAACTCCTCGTCCGTGAGGAGGCGGAGGCGGGACTGCGTCAACAGTTCGAATCCGAGCCGTTGGGCGGTAATCCGTGCCACCTCTTCGTACCGGCATCCCGGATGGCCCGAAACCGCGATCAGCGCCATGTCACTTGCCCATAATAACGCGTGGCAGCGGTGTTCCATCCTGGCGGCGCAAAATGTACGGCGCGAGTACAACCGATGAACAGCCCGGCGATCGCGGACCGACCCGGACGCTGCAAGATCTTGATTCTGTGGACGGATGAAATGGCCGCCCAAGTGTAATTAGAAGGGCATGCCCAACACATGGGAACTTCATCTCGAACGCTGGACCGCGGCCGGCGTGGTCGATACCAGCGTCCGCGATCGCATCTTGACGTGGGAACGGGAAAACACAGAGCCACAAGGTCTGCGCTGGCCCGTTTGGATCGCGCTGGCGTTCGGCGCCATCCTTCTCGGCGCCGGCATTCTGCTCTTCGTCTCCGCGCACTGGGACCAGATGTCCCCGGCATGGCGCATGACGCTGCTGGTTGCAATGATCGCGCTACTACACGCGGGCGGAGCGGTTGCATCGAGCCGCCTGCAGGGTCTCTCGATCACGCTTCACACGCTGGGGACCATTTCGCTGGGAGCGGCAATCGCGCTGGCGGGCCAGATTTTCAATCTCTCGGAGCATTGGCCCTCGGCGGTGCTGTTGTGGGCTCTTGGTGCGGCTGCGGCGTGGGCGTTGCTGGGCCACTGGACGCAGGCCACTCTCACGGCGATCCTGTTGCCGTATTGGTTGGTGGGCGAATGGTGGACGCTGGCCGATGCTCACTCTCGATCCTTCTATCCGATCTCAGTAGGCGTCTGCGCGCTCAGCTTCGCCTATCTCAGTGCACGGCGGGGTCCGGACGACAGCTCGTTCCGGAAGGCGCTCGGATGGCTCGGCGGCATCGCGCTGGTGCCCGCCGTCTTCGCGATCGGCGTGGAAGGCCCCCTGGCGTCTACCGCATGGTCGTCGGACGGCACTCTCGCCTGGGCGATCGCGATTCTCATTCCGCTGGCGGTCGCTGTAGTGCTTCGCGGACGCGAGGCGCTTTGGGCGGGAGTCGGCATCGGGTGGGCCGTCCTGATGGCGGCGATAAATGCCGCGGGCGGCGGCCATCTGGCAATTTACTTCTGGAGCGCGATCGGTGCGACCGGTCTGGCGCTGTGGGGCACGGACGACTCGCGGCCGGAGCGGATCAATCTGGGAGTTATCGGCTTCGCCCTCACGGTTCTGTTCTTCTACTTCTCCGATGTCATGGATAAATTCGATCGCGCCACCGGCTTGATTGCGGGCGGACTGCTGTTCCTGGCCGGCGGATGGCTTCTGGAGCGCACACGCCGCGGCTTGATGACGCACATTCGACAGGAGGCAATATGACCCGCCTATCCCGCGGACTCGCAATAGCCGCCGTGCATTGCCTCATGGTCATGAGCATCGCCGGCAAGTACGCCTACGATCGCGAGCGTCTGCCTCGCACATGGGCGAAGGCGTTGCCTTACGACCCCAATCTTCCGATTCGCGGCCGGTACGTGCGATTCACGCTGGAAGGCATGGGCACGCAAGAGCCGCTCGCGTACTTCATTCCCGATCGCGTGCCCGATCCGTCGCGCCGCCCGCCTGGTGAGGAGCTGTGGGTGGAAGTGAGTGTGCCTCGGACTGGGCCGCCCCGCCCCATCAGATTGGGCGTAAAAAAGGACGGAGTGCTTCGGCCACTGGACCTGCGGTAGGGTGTAGCATCGCCACCAGCAGCTCGAAAGTCTCGACCACGCGTGGGCCCGGCCGATTGAAGAACTGATTACCGTCTGCGAGGTAAACGCGATGTGTGCGGACGGCCCGCAGATCGCGCCAGCCGGGGCGGCCGGTGAGCCAGTACATCTCCCGTTCGGCCCGTTGCAGATCGAATCCACAGGGAGCGACGATGATGACGTCGGGATCGGATTCCACAAGCTGGTCCCACGTCATCCAGGGGGAGTGCTTGCCAGCCTCGCCGAACAGATTGATCCCACCCGCCAGTCCGATCAGTTCCGGCGTCCAGTTTCCCGCCGCCATCAGAGGCTCGATCCACTCGATACAGGCCACGCGCGGCGCCGATCCGGTACCGGACCACGGCTGCAGCCGCGCTTGCAGAGCTTGCACCACCTGCTCGCCATGTTCTGCAATCGCCAGCGCACTGGCGACCCGCCGGAAATCGTCCCAGATATCGCTCAGTGAATTCGGTTGCAAGGAGACGATCTGCGGATTCCCCGTCATGCCCCGCGCGATCGCCGCCTCCACATCTCGCAAGCTCACGGCGCAGACCTCGCACTGAATCTGGGTCAGGATGTGGGTTGGCTTGAGTTCCTGAAGCGTCTGCTCATCGACGTCGTAAATCGAAAGTGAGGTTCGGGCCGCCTGCTTGACCAACTCGTCGATCTCGCGGCTGCTGCCGTTTACGGGAATGCGCGGGCGCGTGCAGGCCGGGAGACTGTGCACGCCTTCCGGGTAGTCGCACTCGTGGGAGCGGCCCACCAAATTGTCGAACTGTCCGAGGGCGTGCACGATCTCGGTGGCGCTGGCGATCAGAGAGACGATGCGCGGCATATCGGAACGCTTATGCCGGTTGCGCCGCGGCAACTCGCTCCGACCGCACTACAGTCCGGCTCAACCAGGCATGCAGGCCGAACAGGGCCGCGGAGTAAACCAGGTCCGATGCCAGCGTTCGTCCGAAGAAGGGAATTCCCGCAGCATAGCTTTGCAGGATGCCTGCGAAGTTGTGAGCGTACGTGGTGGGGAAAAGGAAAGCGAAATTGGTGAACAGGAAAAACACCACGCTGCCGGCCATTGAGGCCGAGCCAATCCAAAGCGGATTTTCTGTCTTTCGCAGATGGGTGCCGATCCAGACGTTCAGCAGGAAACACGCGTAGATCAGCGGAGTCGCGCGCGAATAGCCGCCCACCAGCGGATCGGTGACGACCATCAGCGCTAATGGCAGCACGTATGCCTTCCAGCCGCGCATGCGCGCGCCACAGAACAGGCTCATCGCACCGACCGGGGCGAAATTCAAGTTCTGAACCACGCGGACGAGCGCGGCGAGCACCATGAGCGCGATCGCTAACGGCCTCAGATTGCCGTCGGAAGTGTCCTTCTGCATTACCGTTCTCTCCTTGCCTTTAATTCCCAATTATCGATCAGACTGCCCGGTGGCAGACTGGTTCGGCTCCCACAGAGTTTCGGGCACGCCTGCAACGTGGCTGGCCCATCGGCTCCAGACGAATAGCGCGTCGCTGAGACGGTTCAGGTATCGCACGGCCTCCGGTGGGATCTCCTCCGAACGGCTCAGCGTCACGCAATCCCGCTCGGCCCTCCGGCACACAGTCCGGCAGATGTGCAATTCGGCATTCAGGCGGCTGCCGCCCGGCAGCACGAACGAACGGAGCGCCGGCAAATCCTCGTTCATGAGGTCCATCTCGCGTTCCAGTCGCGACACCTCGATGTCCGTGACCCGCGCCTGCTTGGGATGAACGTCCTCGGGCAGAGTCGCGAGTATCGAGCCGAGATTGAATAGCTCATGCTGCACGCGCAGCAGAATCCCTGCCAGGACTGCCAGTGGCGGCGTCTGCGAGGCTGCTTCCGTCACGCTGGCACGGGCCACGCCGAGAAATGAGTTCAGCTCATCAACCGTCCCATAGGCCACGATCCGCGCGCTGTCTTTCGGGACACGCTGTCCGCCGGCCAGGCCAGTCTCGCCCTGGTCGCCCTGCCGCGTGTAAACGCGATTGATGGCGAGCCGCGGCTTGTCGAAAGGGTCTACCGCCGCTTTGCGATCTTCCATTTCATACCTGCCACAAAGTTGATGCGCGGGGAAGGGAAGCCGAAGACTTCCTCATAGTGCTGATTGAACGCATTCCGCAAGTTACCGTAGACGGTCAGTCCGCGAGCCAGCGTGTAATTGACGTTCACACCGAAGTTCGCGTAGCCCGGATTCCAAAACAGTCCGTTACTCGCTCCAAAGGAAGGCTCCTCAAACAGTGCCCGTCCCCTGAAATACCCAGTAATGTCAGCCGCCACGCGCCCATGCGTAAAGGTCGCCACCAGATTCCCCGAATTCTCGGGACGCCGCGTCAACTGCTGCCCCACCTGAAAATATTGCGGCGCCAGGCCCGACGATCCGTCGAGCGACAGAATGCGCGTTTCGAGCAGGGTGTACGATCCACGGACGAACATTGACCGTGTGGGACGCAGGCTGGCGGAGAATTCAGCGCCCTGTGCGCGCGAGTTCGCCAGGTTATCCGACTGGTAATGGCTGAGCGTCGTCAACGATCCGCCCAACGTCACGATCAGATCGTAATAACGATTGTAAAAATAGGTGCCGTCCAGCAACAGCAGATCGTGGAAAAGCCGCTGTTCCAGACCGGCATCGAAGCTGCGCGTCTTCTCCGGCTTCAGCGCGGGATTGTCGGTGAAGGCCAACTCGAAGCCGGAGGGCGGGCGGATCCCGGTGCCGAACGACGCGTGCACGCGGGTCGGCTTCGCCAGGACGTATGCTGCTGAGACCTTGGGATTGACGCGTGAAATCGAATCCTCGGGGAATGCCGGCCGCGAAAAGCCGTCCGTCGGAATCGCAGCCGTACGGAAGAATTCGGCACGCACACCAGCATTCAGAAACAGCTTCCCGCCGATGTCGAATCGGTTCTCCAGATACACCGCGATGTCGTCGCGCCGGATGGGAAAGTCCTCGAAACTCGAGTCCGTGATGAAGGTGTTCTTCACCTCTTCGCGGCCCACGCTCACTCCCGCGGCAGCCGTATCGTGTGGCGTGATGCTTACGATCGTGCGCGCCTCGCCCTGGCCGCGAAGGTCTTTGTTGAAACTGAAGCCGAAAGGACTGGTGAAGCCGTTGTTGTCGAGGAAAAACGAACCGGTGACCTCCTGCCTGACGCGCGGCGAAAGGTCTCCCTCGTAATGCACCGAATAATCCGAGAAGTTGTTGCGTGCCCGGCTCACCAGGTCGATGCCAGTGAAGGTGTGCTTGGGGTCCGATCCGTAAGGGCCTGGCTCGCCGACGTCATTCGAATCGAAATCGCCGTGGAAGCCGAAGTTCTGGCGCCCGATGCGGCGCGTCACGTTTAGCAGGACGTCTTCGTTGCGGTAGTCATTGTTGGCGACCAGTCCGTTGTCGTCGATGCGGGTAGCCGAGGCTGCCACTCCGAAGCCCGCCATCATGCCCGATGCGGCGATTCCGAATCGGCGCTCGTCATACGAGCCTCCTTCGGCGAGCAGTTCGAGTTCCGGCGAAGCCTGCGACGTGCGGGTGACGAAATCGATGACGCCACTGTTGGCGTAGGGGCCGTAGACGGCAGACTGCGGCCCGCGAATCACGTCGATGTGGTCAATCATCTCGCTCGGAATGTGTGCGAAATCGAAGCCAAGACCACCGCCGAATCCGACTACGGGAACGCCGTCGATCTGCACCAGGGGAAAGTTGGAGTTTCCGCCGCGCAGGAAGAGATTCGTGACCCCGCCGGCCGCGCCCGACTGGTTGAAGATCATGCCCGGCAGGTAGCGCAGCAGATCGACGGCGAAGGGTTCGTTGCGCTGCCGCACCTCTTCCTCCGTGACGATGCTGACGCTGCTGCCCTGTTGACTGGCCAGGACGTCGATCGCGCTCCCCACCACCTTCACCGAATCGACGAGCGGGGCGATTTCCAATTGCACGGTGGCGGACGACTCCAACGGGAGCGTTCGCGTGCCGAAGCCAGGTGCGGCGACCACGATCCTCGCATCGGAGTTCGCGGCGACATCCAGTCGAAAGGCTCCCTCGAGTGAGGAAACGGTCTGCGCCTCAACACCGACGCGGCTTACGATGGAAATCTGCGCGTTCGGAATCGGCGCGCCGGATGGATCGACAACTTTACCTTTGACCTCTGCGGCCGAAAGGAAGGCGGAAGAAATTAGAAAGCAGGCCAGCGGGCCCGCAACGCAGAAACGCATTCTTTGGGCTCCTCCCACGAGAGCCGAACGAGTTATTTGGTATCGCTGGCCGGTCTCCTGACTTGCGCCTCATCGAACCGATCGGCCTTCCCATTCCTTTGGAACAGTGGCGTACTCGATCGCTTCTCCGCGCTTACAGTGGCGGGGCCGTGCTGGATTCTCACCAGTTTCCCGAACACCAGCAGATTTCAGACTTCGCTATCCAGTGTACAACAGAACGCTCCCATCCAAGCTTGAGGGTCGACGCTTAAATTGGCTCACCAAATCCACCCCTGCCTCACGCTCCACGTAAGGCATTTGTAATCGACCTCTTCGACGATCACTACTATACTGAGATCACATGTCCATTTTGCAGGCGTTTCTACTGGGGATCGTCCAAGGCCTCACGGAATTTCTGCCGGTTAGCAGTACCGCGCATTTGTACCTCACTTCCCATTTTTTGGGATGGCAGGCGGAATCACTCGATTACGACATCATGCTGCATATCGGCACGCTGCTCGCCGTGCTGATCTACTTCTTGAAGGATTGGCTGCAAATTGTCGCACAAGGCTTCGGAATCCGATTCGGTTACGACCAGGAACTGAAGCATAACCAGATGCTGCTCTGGCTGCTGGTCATCGGCTCGATCCCGATCGGAGTCGGCGGCGCCCTCTTGAATAAGCAGGCCGAAACGGTGTGGCGGACACCCATGGTGATCGGCATCATGATGGTCGTGATCGGGGTCGTGATGTGGCTCTCGGAAGAGTGGAGCCGTAAACTGCGCGACATGGCGTCGTTGAACCTCACCGACGCGATCTCCATCGGGCTCGCCCAGACCGTCGCCATTATTCCCGGCTGCTCGCGAAGCGGCATCACCATCTCGGCCGGCCTCTTTCGCAATCTGACCCGCGAATCGGCGGCGCGATTCTCGTTTTTGCTCTCGACTCCGGCCGTCGCGGGTGCGGCGGTGAAAGCCCTGTGGGATGTCCACAAGCACGGCGGCGGATTGCATACGCTGCTCAATATGCCATTCCTGGTGGGAGTGACTGTCAGCGCCATAACGGGGTGCATCGTGATCGCCTGGTTTCTGCAATATTTGCGTCACAGCAGCCTTCGTCCGTTTGTGTACTATCGTGTGATTTTTGGCATAATAGTGCTTGCTCTGGCTCTCATCCGCCGGCCAGCGTGATGAAGCTTCTATCTCCGACGCCGCATCGAAGGCTGAACGAACTCACGGGCTTCCTGCTCTTAGTAGCGGGCCTGGTGACGTTGCTGAGCCTCGTCTCCTATTACGCCCAGGATCCCTCGTGGGACACCGCGTCGGAGGCCCATCCTCTCAACCTCGTCGGCTATCCAGGCTCTTACCTTGCCGACCTCCTCTTTCAGTCATTCGGCGCCGCAGCCTTTCTGTTTCCCCTACTGTCGTTTCTGCTCTCGTGGAAGTGGATCCGCTCGGAGCAAATTGAAGCTGGGGCGGTGAAAATCGTCGGCGCGGTGTTGCTCACGGCGAGCTTCTGCACGGCGCTTTCCTTCCTGCCGCTCCGGCTCTTCGGCGGAACGGTTCGTATGGGGGGAGCCGTCGGCCTGGCCTTCGCGTCGTGGCTGGTTGGCTCGCTCAATGCCGCCGGTGCAGTATTGGCCACGCTCACCACGTTAGTCGTCGCAATCTACCTGGTCTCCACCTTCACGATTGCCAAGTTGTTTGGATGGCTGGAGATTCCCGCCGCATGGTTCACCCGCCGCCGTGCCGAGTTCCGGGCCTGGCGTGACCGTCTGCGCGCGGAAGGCTTGGAAAAGGCCCGTCTGAAGGAGCTGGAACGCCGCGCCAAAAAGCGTGAAAAGGAAGAGCGCAAGAGGACCAAGGCCGCGGCCGCCAGCGCTTCGCTCAGCTCCACCCAAGAGCCCGCACTGGAATCGACCTCCGACACTCCCCCGTGGCAGGAGGAGCAGCCCACCGCGACTACCTTCGAGTCTGAAGCCGAAGGCGAGTATGCCGAAATCGAAGAGATCCCGATCGTCCCGCTCGAACCCTACGACCAGACTCCCGAACCGCCTGCCGCCCCTGCCGAGCCCTTGCCGCCCATCGAGCCTCCCGTGCTCCGGCCCGAGCGCTATTTCCGGCCGCTGGTCTTCCGCCTGCCGCCAAGCCCGCTCCTCAACGAAGCGCCCGGACGCAATCCCTACGACGAGCAGGAACTCAAGGACACCGCTGGCCGCATCAAGGCCAAGCTCCAGGAATTCAATGTCCTCGGCAACGTCACGCAGATCAATCCCGGCCCGGTGGTCACCACTTTCGAATTCAAGCCCGATGCCGGCATCAAGTACAGCCGCATCACCAATCTTACCGAGGACCTCTGCCTTGGCCTGCAAGCGGAATCCATCCTGATCGAGCGCATTCCCGGCAAGCCCACCGTGGGAGTCGAGGTTCCCAATACGCGGCGCGAGTTGATCGCGCTGCGCCAGATGATCGAATCCGACGAGTTCACGCAGTCCGCGTCGCACCTCACGATTCCGCTCGGCAAGGACATCAACGGGCGCATCAAGGTGGCGGCGCTCGAATCGATGCCGCACCTGCTCATCGCCGGGTCCACCGGATCGGGCAAGAGCGTGATGATCAATTCGATGATCATGGGCATCCTCTACAAGGCGACGCCAGACGACGTGCGCATGATCATGGTCGACCCCAAGCGCGTCGAGCTGGGAATGTATGAAGGCATTCCCCATCTGCTGACACCGGTGATCACCGACCCGCGGAAGGCTACCAACGCGTTGCGCAATGCGGTGCTGGAGATGGAGCGGCGCTTGCGGCTGCTGGCCGAATCGGGTGTACGCAACATCGATCAGTACAACAAAAAAATTCGCCAGATTCAGGCCAAGCCAAGGGAGCTTTTCGCCGAAGCCGAAGAAGAGGCCGTGGCCGACGAATTGAAGCCGCTGCCGTACATCCTCATCCTGATCGACGAGTTGGCCGACCTGATGATGCTCGAAGGTAAGAACGTCGAGGAGAGCGTCACTCGTCTGGCGCAGATGGCGCGCGCAGTGGGTATGCACCTCGTACTCGCCACGCAGCGTCCCAGCGTGGATGTGATCACCGGACTGATCAAAGCGAATTTCCCGGCGCGCATCAGTTTCCGCGTCGCCACGCGCGTGGACTCGCGCACGATCCTCGACGTGATGGGCGCCGAGCACCTGCTGGGCAAGGGCGACATGCTCTTTCTGCCGCCTGGATCTTCGCGGCTGACGCGCGTCCATGGCGCGTTCGTGACGGAGAACGAGATCAATCGCGTGGTGGATTTCTGGAAGCAGCAGGCCAAGCCCGAGTACGACCAGTCGTTCCTGATCGCGCCGCCGACGGACGAAGAGGGGGCGTCAGAGAGCGAAGCGCCGAGCGAGGATCAGGATCCCATGTACGAGGAGGCGGTGCGGCTGGTGCTGCAGATGGGCAAGGCGTCGACCTCAACGCTGCAACGGCATCTGCGACTGGGTTACGGGCGAGCGGCACGCATACTCGATATGATGCAGCGCGACGGAATTATCGGTCCGCCCGACGGCAGCAAGCCTCGCGACGTGCTGAAGCGGCCCGACTGGTTGCGCGAAGTTGAGGATCAGTTGAAGTGAGACTGTCTCGCCGCGCTCTCAACGGGTCATAAACCCGTACTGCTCAAATGAGAACAGGTAAACGCCTTCGTGACGTCCCGTGACTGCGTGCAGACTGGCCGCCATCTCTTCCCTCGATGCATCGCGCTTCAAGAGCACCAGGGCAACAAGCTCCGTCCAGGACTTCGGGTCAGACGTAAACGAAATCTCCAGCAGCTTCGTAGCGGTTTCCGGATGCTTTCCCGCAAGCATCTGTTCGAGGCCCAGAATCCGGCTCGCTCCCGTGTTTTTCTGGATCCAGGTTTGCAGATCGATGGCCAGCGCGCGGATCGTCTGTTCCTCGTCAGATTTGACCCAGAAAACGGCGAACGGGACCTCGCCGTCCAGGAGTTTGCAGGGGCAGCCCCGGCTGACGAGATACTCGTCCATGCGCGCCCACATCTCCATCCACTTCCTGGCTTGTTCGTCGGGAGTCATCGATACGGCAAGCTCAAGCTTACCGTGCCTACGCCGTCGCCATTACTCGCCGGGGTTCGAAGGTATACCCGAAACCGCGCACGGAGTGAATCAGCACCGGGCTCGCCGGATCGCGTTCGATCTTTTGCCGCAGCCTAAGAACATAGACATCCACGGCCCGGTCGGTGATCGCCCGATCCTGTCCCCACACCGCATTCAGTAGCTGCTCGCGGCTGAAGACCACTCCCGGCCGGGTCATCAGGAACTCCAGTAGGCGGAATTCCGTCGCCGTCAGCGCCAGCGGCGCTTCGTTCAGACGCACCTGCCGGCTGCTTGGGTCCAGCTCCAAGCCGCCGGCCTCCAGGATGCGCGCGGGAGAGGACTGCGCCCACTGCGTGCCGCGAAACTGCAGCTTGATCCGCGCAATCAGCTCGCGCACGAAAAACGGCTTCACCACGTAATCGTTGGCGCCGATTTCCAGGCCAACGATGCGGTCTGTTTCCGAGGCGCGCGCCGTCAGAAAAATTACCGGCGTAGACGCGAGTTCCGGATCCTTGCGAATACCCTTGCAGATGTCGAGGCCGTCGGAGTCCGGCAGCATGATGTCTAGCAGGATCAGGTCCGGCCGAACCTGGCGGCAGAGGTCCAAAGCTCCGCGTCCGGTCTGCAATCCCGTGAGCGAAAAGCCCTCTTTCTCCAGGTTGTATTTCAAAAGTGAGAAGAGGTCGGCGTCGTCTTCGATCAGAAGGATCTTTTTCATGTCCCGTTGGTCTCGATTCCACCTTACCAACGGCGATGTTACAGGATGGTTAAGGGGTAGTGAATTCGGGGTTAAGGTGCTCGCGGCCCAGTACCGATTCATCCACTGGCAGCGTGAAGAAAAATGTAGAGCCCTCATTTAACTTGCTTTCCACGCGAATCGCACCGCTATGTGCCGCCACCAGGTGCTTGACGATCGACAGGCCCAAGCCGGTGCCGCCGAGCTCGCGGGATCGCGCCTTGTCCACGCGATAGAAGCGCTCGAAGAGGCGGGGCAATTCGGCCGGCGGGATGCCGATCCCCGTGTCCCGCACCGACAGTTCTACCCATTCGCCCTGTGGACGTGCGCCTACCGCGATGCGCCCCCCCGCGGGAGTGTACTTGATGGCATTGTCCAGCAGATTACTCAGGATCTGCGAGACCGCCTCGCGATCGCACCATGCCTCGGAGTCGGACGGGGCCAGGACCAGATCGAGGTGAATATTGCGCTTCTCCGCGATGGGAGCGATTAACTCCACGGCGTCGTTCAGTAAGCCGTTTACCAGGTTGGGCTCGAACTCGAACTTCTGTCGCTTTTGTTCGATGCGCGAGAGCGTCAGCAGATCTTCCGTAATGCGCGCCAAGCGCTCGGCGTTGTGGCGGATGATGCTCAGGAAGCGCATATTGTGTGCCGGATCGTTGATCGCGCCATCGATGAGCGTTTCCGTGTAGCCCTGGATCGAAGCCAGCGGCGTGCGCAGCTCGTGCGACACATTGATCACGAAATCCTTGCGAACCCGCTCCACCCGCTCCAGCGCTTCGTGTTCGTGTTGCAGTTGTTCCACGGTCTTCTGGAACTTCTCGGCGGTCTGATTTAAGGCGACAGCGATTTGCGCGAACTCGGCGCTCCCCGTCTTGGGCAGGCGCGCGCGGAAATTTCCCTGTGCCAATTCGCCGGCGTGCGACATGATGGTGGCCAGACGCGCCGAGACCCATCGCGAGAACAGTCCCGCGATCAGGATGGCGGGCAGAAATGCCAGTGCCGCGCTCGACAGAATTCGCCAGCGAATCCGGTTCACCTGGGTGTCGATTTCAGAAACCGGCATCGCGAACCGGATCGCGCCTCCCCGAATGGGCACCGCCACATACAGGAACGGAATCCCGATGGTGGCGCTCTGTCGCTCGGCCCACCCGACCTTCCCATGGAGAGCCTCGATCAGTTCCGGGCGCTTGCTGTGATTTTCCATGCGAGCCGCGTCCGCTTCCGAGTCCACCAGCACCGTGCCGTCGGAACGGACGATCGTCAGTCGCGCCTGGGCAGCTTGTGCCACGCTGCGTGCCTGCTCGGGACTTAGCGTGGTGAGGTCGGGCAGCGGGATCGCCATCATTCGCCCTTTGTCGGCCAATTGCTGTACCAGGTTCTGGATGTACAAGCTCTTGGCCGCCTGGCTTGCCGAATAGTCCACTGTGAGTACCGTCAGGACAAGAAGGCCCAGGACTCCTGCGATCAACTTCAGGAATATCTTGCCCGTCAGAGACAAGGCGACTCCTCGAAACGATAGCCGAAGCCGCGCACGGTGGTCAGAAACTGCGGGGTTTCGGGCTGCGCCTCGATCTGTTCACGCAACCGCCGCACATGTACGTCCACGGTCCGCGGGGTGACGAACCGCTGCTCCCCCCAGACGAATTCCAGAAGCTGGTCGCGGCTAAAGGCGCGCCCGGGATGCGTCAGGAAAAATTCCAGCAAATTAAATTCGGTCGACGTCAATTCCAATTCGCGCCCAGATAAATAGACGCGCCGCGCCGTCCGATCGAGGCGAAACGGACCGATCTCCACGGCGGGCGGCTCGGCATCCATCTCTTCGCGCCGCAGGTGTGCCTTCACGCGCGCGATCAACTCTCGCGGGCTGAACGGCTTGGTCATGTAGTCATCGCCGCCGATCTCGAGGCCCAGCACCCGGTCCACTTCGTCTGACCGCGCGGTGAGAAACAGAACCGGAGTCCTCCCCAACGAGCTGGATTGCCGAATCTGGCGGCACAATTCGAAGCCATCCAACTCGGGCAGCATCACGTCCAGAACGATCAAATCGGGGCGCGCCTGTTCGAGGGCTTTCAAGGTGCCCTCGGAGCCGCTCAAAATATGGGTCTGATATCCCTGGCGGCTCAGGTTGTAGTCGATGAGCGAGGCAAGTTCCGCCTCGTCTTCCACAATGGCAATTCGTTTTGGCATGCGGGAGGTTCTCGGTACCCCGGGACCGGGCATCCATGCCCCGGGGAGAGCAATACCATTGTAGCTTTCCGCGGTGCGCGATTTGTTACACTCACGGAGTCGAGAGGTGCGTCATTTCTTACAGATCCTCGCTATCTATATGTCTTTTGTTAGTGTTGCGCACCACCCTTCAAGCAGGTTGCCGCGACTGTGCGGTTTCCGGATGGGGCGGCCTGGCCAATAATCCGTTCACCGCGTTCGATGCACTTTGCCGTGGGGAGCACTGTCAGGATCAGGGATTTCCGCAGGTTTCCGTCAACCTCTCGAATCTCACCTTGTACATCAGGGCAGTCGACCTCGTGTTTGGCGGAGAGCCCGGATTCTCGCTCGAACGCTCCTACAACCAGGACGACACCACCTCCGGACCATTCGGCATCGGATGGGCGTTCAATCTCGGGGACAGCCTGACTCCCAACGCCGATGGCAGCCAAATTCTCAGGCGGAGTTCGGGACGAATCGATCGCTTCGCACCGTCAACAGCCGCGGGTGCGTTCTTCGCGCTGACCAATACCACCGACACCCTCTCGATCAACGCCGACGGTACCTTCACCCTGCGCAGTTCCGGGTCCACCGCCACGGAACTCTTCAGCGCGGACGGGCGCCTGCTTGCCATTCAGGATTCCGGCTTGGCGCGCGTGTCCCTGGATTACGACGCCTCGTTGCGGGTGACCGCGGCGCACTATCGAGGACGGTTGCTTCAGTTTTCGTATGCGGATGCCACCCACATCGGCGCCGTCACCGACTCGGCCGGCCGCACCGTGAGCTACTCGTACACCAGTGATGGCCGGTTAGCGCAGCAGACAAACGCTGATGGACAGACCGTAAGCTATCAGTACGACGGTGCGGGAAACCTGGCATCCGTCAGTTACTCGGGCGCGACCACCATGATCGCGTACAACATCGATCCGCCTTATCTCTCGGTGGCTTCCATCACTACGCCGGATAATGCCGTTCGCCAGTACGATACGCCTTTGACTCCGAACCAGATCCGGCTCACCGACGGCAAAGGGAACAGCACGCTCTACGTTTCCAGCGCGGTCGGGCTTTTGCTCTCTGTCACCGATGCCGGCGGCAATCTGATCAGCTACGGTTACGACGCCACAGGCCGCCGCACCGCCACTACCGACGGCGCGGGCGAGGTTTCGAAGTTCTCGTACGACAGCGCCGGCAATCTGACCAGCATTACCGACGGCGCCGGAAACAAATGGTCGGCTGATTACACCAGTGCCGGACCCGCCCACATCACCGACCCGAAAGGCAACGTCTGGACCTTGTCTTACGATGGCGCGGGCAATCTAATCAGCGTGGCGGACCCTTCGGGCGGGGGCTTTTCGGCAGCGCGGTCCGCGTCCGGACAGATTACCAGCCTTTCCGATGCCTTGGGGAACAAGAAGACCTACCAGTACGGGAATGACGGCCTTCTCGCCAGCTTCGTCGATGCGCTGACGGGCAAGTGGGCTTATCAGTATGATGGCGCCGCGCGAGTTTCTGTCCGCACCGATCCCGGCGGAGCCGCGCTCTCCGCATCGTACGACAATGGTGTCCGCATAACGGGATTGAGCGACGGTGCCACCAACTTTCCCTTCGATTACTCCGGTCAGCAACGCGATGGGTTGAACCGGCTGGTGAGTTACACGGACTCATTCGGCAATCAGATCACTTATCAATACGACGCCGCGGGCCAATTGATTTCCGTGACCTTGCCGGGGAACAAGACCATCGCCTACCAATACGACCGCGCGCACCGCCTGAGCATAGTTACGGACTGGACCGGCAATTTCGCCGTGTACCGCTACGATGCCGCGGGGTGGCCGGCCAGCGTCACCGTTTCCGGCGGACCCATCGTGGCCTATCAGTACGATTCGGCGCGTCGCCTGCGATCGCTCGTCAGCACTGGCCCCGATGGTCAGCCGGTGGCTGGCTATCGTTACACTCTCGATGCCGCAGGGAATCGGACCGCGGTGAGTTCGCTCGAGCCCTCCACCGCGAAGTTCACGATTGCCGCGAATTCGTTCACCTTCGATTCGGCCAACCATCCTCTGCTGCGCAGCGATGGCCAAAATTATAAGTACGATGTCCGCGGCAACCTGACGTCGATCCAAGGTCCCAACGCCGCGACGTTCGCGTACGATGCGATCGGACGCCTCGCCGGCGTCAACGGAGACAATGCGATCTCGTACACCTACGACACCGCGGGGCTTCGTGTGGTCCGCACGAACAATGGCACAGTCCGCCGTTTTGTCTACGATCTGTCCGGCGCGGCGCCCCGGCTGGTAATGGAAGCTGACGCCTCGAATACCCCAGTCGCTTGGTACGTCTACGGATTGGGCCTTCTATGGAAGGTCGTGGCCGACGGCACGCCCTACTTCTACCACTTCGATGGCGATGGCAACACGGTCGCGCTTTCCACTCCCGCATCGGGTGTGGTCAACACCTACCGCTATGATCCCCGGGGATTGCTGGTGTCGTCGAATGAGGGCGTCGAGAACAGCCTGCGCGCGCACGGCGAAACAGGCTGGATTGACGATGGCAACGGCGTGCTCTTCACGGGACGCAACTATCTGCTGCCAGCACTGCGGTTGACCTTGCCCTCGTTCGCAGACCCGTCTCCACCCGCGCCGAATCTGTTGCCGGCATTGCAAGGTGCCGGGGCATGCTTCCTGCAGGGAGTGGCGAACTGTCTGTTTGCCACCGGGCGGAGGGAGCGATGACGCTGCGCCGTCTCCTTATCGCTTGTGCGTTCGTGCCTTTCTGCGCGCTGCTTCATGGACAAGGCGCACCGGTACCTCTGACCTGCAGCACTCCTGCCGACAGCACTCTCGCGCCCTTGGGATTCGATGTCTACTCTCTCTCGGCGCAGTCGGGCGACTCCGTTTGGGTGCGCGTTCTCTCCACCAGCGGAGCTTCGTTCGTGCCGAACGTTGCGCTGGTGGACGCCCGCAATCAGGCTGTGCCGGCGAGGCCCACTCCTTTCGTAGTCGGGTTCAACCAAATCGACCCCATGCTGGCCGGGGCCACCTTCGCGGCGGTTTACGATCTGGCCGCCGCCGGAAGCTACCACATTCAGATTCAGAATCCTGGATCGAATCCGAACTCATATCGCATCGTGTTCGTCTGGCTGAACAAACCGTGCTCGTCTACCCTGTCCTGCGGCGCTTCCGCATTTGACCAGATCACCACCAAGTTGCAGACTAGCGGGTACTCATTCGCGGCGAAGGCCGGCGATCTCCTGAATATCCGCCTGGCGCGCGTGGGGGTTGCCGATCCCGCATTCGACGTTGCCGTGTTCGTATTCGGACCGGACGGTCACCTCATGTCCACGCACACGAGTTCCGGCACGGGTCAGTTGGCTGCGGCGGATACGCTCTCAAATAATCCCACCGGCTTCATCGTGCAGCCGGCCACCGATGGCACAGTCACCATGGTGATTTTCGATCCGGACGATCTGACCGGCACCTTCGCACTGTCCATATCGCGCCTGAACGGGCCTTGCGGCAGCAATACCCTGAACTGCGCATCTCCCACTGTGAGTAAGATTGCGAATCCCATGAGTACCGATTCTTATTCGGTGACTCTGTCGGCCGGCGATCCCGTGGTGCTGCGCACCGCCGCTGTCGACTCAAACGCGGCGCTGCTCCCCGTCCTCACCATCTTCGATCCTCAAGGCAATGCGGTCGATCTGGGCGCGATTGTGGCCAATGGGCCTCACTCCCTCGTACACTACGCCTTCAACGCCAAAGCCAGCGGGACTTATACGATCCTCGCGCAAGACGGCTCGAAGGGGCTGATCAACACCGGCAGCTACGCCATTTCCATTCTGCGCCCCAATCAACCCTGCAGTAACGCGCAGGGGCTCTCCTGCGATCCCGTGAATGCAACGGTCAATGGGATCCTGGGCTCCGTTGCATACACCGTAAGTGCCCAAGCGAAACAGCCCGTCATTCTCCGCTTGCTCCGCTCCAATCCGAGCACCTCCTTCGTGCCGCATCTCGACGTCTACGACGCCCTTGGAGGGACGCAACAGTCGCTGGATGCCACCGACTTGACACGCGGAACCTTCACGCCGGCGGCCGCTGGAACCTATCTCCTGGTGGTCAGCGACAGCTCGGATGGCACACAATCCGGTTCGTTCACGCTCTCCGCGCTACCGGCTAATGGCGCATGTGCGACCGCGACGTTAAGCTGCGGGAGGCCTGCTGCCGGGGCGTTTTCGAAGCCTCTCGCTGCCTCCGTCTACTCTTACAGCGCCTCCTCGGGAGAGTCGTTCAGCGTCCGGCTGGCGGACAATACCGGCGCGCTGCAGCCGGTGCTCGAGGTCTACGATTCCCATGGAGCTTCCGTCGGACAGAATGTTCCCGGCAATGTGACGGGCGTCGATGTGACCGCGCCCGCCGGTGGAGCTTATACCATCATCGCTACCGATGCGAGCAAGCGTCCGGTGGGCGGCCCCTTCGGGATCGATCTTCTGAGGACCGTCAACGCCTGCGGAGTCACTCCGCCCGTGGCGCAGACCGCCATCGCCGTAGTCGAAACAGGCAACCCGTATGTTTCCTACACTATCCCCGCGAGTACCGGGGACGTCTTGTCGGTGCGCAGCGCCTCCTTCACGCCGTCCTTCTCGGCGCAGATGGATTTGTACGATCCCACCGGGGCGCGGCTTGATTCCGCCACGTTCGGGCTCTCGCGCAAGGTGTCATTGGCGGGGAACTACACCGTGATCGTGGGCGCCGCAGCCCCTCGGAGTAGCGGAACGTATTCGTTTTCCTGGCAGTTGCTAAATCGGCCCGCCGCGACCTCGCTGCTGGCATGTGGCGGATCGGCCACTGCTTCGCTCACGGCTTCGTCCGAGTTCCGCTACTACTCCGTCTCGGCGACAGCGGGCGATCTCATGCGGCTCGTCTTCACACGGCTCTCCGACAATTTCTCGCCGCAGATGGAACTCTTCGATCCTGCCGGCACGCGCCTTACGCAGACCTCCGATGTGAGCCAAAAGGCATCTGCGACGGGCAGTTTTCTGGTGGTGGTGAGTCCCTCGACATCCAATGGAGAAACCGGCGCCTACGCCGTGTCCTACCAGCGGGCCAATAATCCCTGTTCGCCGTCGGCTTTGACCTGTGGGCAGACCGCGCTGAGACAGGTGACGGTGCCGGGGCAACTCGACGCTCTCACGTTCACCGGAACCGGCGGCGACACCGCCGATCTCAAATTCGCCCAACGATCTGGCAACTACGCCCCGCAGGTGGAACTATACGACAGCACCGGCTCGCTGCTCGCCGGCAGTACCGCCTCGCAGGTTCGTTCGAAACTAGCGTCGAGCGGAACCTTCAACGTCCTGGTCCACGATCGGGCAGGAGTGAACACGGGGAGCTACCGCGTCAGCTTGCAAGACGATACCAACACCTGCACGGTCAACGATACCGAGCCTCCCGCCATCACCCTGCTGCAGCCCACAGGGGGCGAAGTGATCATGGGAGGGGCGCCCTACAACATCCAGTGGCTTTCCGATGACAATGTTGGGGTTGCGACTCATGACGTTTCGCTTTCGACCGATGGCGGCACCACCTTCCCGACCGTGATTGCGAGCGGCCTGGGCGGAAATACCCAAGCCTACAACTGGACGGTCCCGCCGGAAATCACTCCCGGACGCAAAGCCGTGATCCGGGTGACGGCCACCGATGCCGCAGGCAATGCCACTCCGGCAGCGAGCGGTCTGCTGTCCATCATCGGGTCGGGCTTCACACCCAACAGCAGCGCCACCTATACATATGACGCGCTCAATCGTCTCTTACAAGGCAACCTGGGAGACGGTCGGACCCTTCAATTCACCTGGGACGCCGCGGGCAATCTGGTATCGATTGCCGTGACCGGCCAATAGCTCCAATCGGGGCGCACGGTTGTACGAATTCAGCCGATCTGGCCTGCCAAGCTAATGAAATCAACGACCTTTACTGAAAATATTGGAACTAAATTGTGCGGGGGATAACCTTCGCGACACGAACGTCGTCTTTTCGTTGAAGCGGGTAGTAGTAACGGTGCAGTTGTAACGGGCCCAACTCGGGCTATAAGGGTGAACATGCAATCTGCGAGCAGTCCGGCGCCAAGTCCGCGCGTCCAGACTCCGGGACCTGTGATCGTTCCACCGAAGCCGGCCGATAAGCGCCCTAAGATGTTGTGGGGGTTAGCCTTAGCTGCCGTATTGTTAGCCGGTGGCGCGGCCTTTCAATTCTCCCGGCAGTCGCAAAACAAGACCGGCAGCGGCGGGCCGCTGGTGAGCGTTCCAACCGTCGCGGTGGGGCTGGGCGACCTCAACGCCGCCATTCGGGTGAACGGCACGGTTGCGGCTCAGAACTTCGCTTCCCTCCTGGCACCCCGAATCACCGGGAGCCGCTCCGGAATCAATCGCGGCGGCGACGCCAGCTTCGGCGGCGGAGGAAGCCCGCCTCCTGGGGATTTCACGCTGATTCTGCTCCATTTGGCGAAAGCCGGAGTGCACGTGAAGACCGGCGATGTGGTGGCCGAGTTCGATCCTCAATTCCAATTGCAGCGTCTTGACGATTACAAAGATTCGGTCGTCCAACTGGAGAACAGTATTAAGAAGATGGTCGCGAACCTTGCGGCCACTAAGGAAGCCCACGACCAGACCGTTCGCAGCGCCAAGGCCGATTGGGACAAGGCGCTCCTCGATCTCCAGACGGCCGATGTGCGCTCCAAGATCGACGCCGAAAAATACAAGCTCGCCGTCGAAGAAGCGGACGCCAAGTACAAGCAACTTGTCTTCGAGTCGTCGCTGGTGGAGGAATCGCAGCGGGCCGCGATCCGTGCTTCCGAGCTCAATCTCGATCAGTCCAAGATCGAGTTGAAGCGCGCCGAAGTCAACGTGCAGAGGATGACCGTCAAGTCGCCCATGGATGGGATTGTGGTCATGGCCAGCATCGTTCGCAATGGCGAATTCGGACAGATCCGAGAAGGCGATCAGGTGAATGCGGGCCAGCCTTTTGTGACGATCGTGGACCCGAGATCGATGGTGCTCAACGCCACCGTCAACCAGGTGGACGCCGAGCGCCTGCGCCTCGGGATGGCGGCGACGGTGCAACTGGATGCTTACAATGACGCCTCGATGCCGGGCTCGCTGATGGGAATCGGAGCGATGTCCAAGACCAGTGCATTCCGCGGCAGCTATGTGGGCGAAATTCCAATCCGCGTCAAGATCGAGAAGACAGATCCGCGGCTGATTCCCGATCTCACCGGGAGCGCCGAAGTGGTACTGAGCGCCGAGAAGAATACCCTGGTTGCGCCGCGGTCCGCAGTGTTCGAAGAGGCTGGAGGCCCGTTCGTCTTCCTGCAGGGACCGGAAGGTTGGACGAAGCGCAAGGTCGACCTCGGGCTCATGAGCTTCACCAACGTGTCCATTCACTCCGGTCTGCAGAACGGCGACGTCGTGGCGCTCCAGAGACCCATCTAAGAGGGCCGCCGCGCCCACTCGACTCCTGGGAATCGGAAAGCAAGTCAGATTCAGGTAAGGACTATGCCATCGAAGGATCAAAGACCGACAACGCGGCTGGGGAAGTCCAATCCGCGGCGTGTCAAGATAATCACCTGGTCGGCAGGCCTGTTGCTGTGCGTGGGCGGCGGCTACGCGGCTTACCACTACACCGGAACTACTGAGGTGGAAGTGGCCGTGGCCCGCGTGCGGCGGGCAGATTTCGTGATCAGTGTGCGCAGCCGGGGGGATATCAAGAGCGCCCGATCCTTCATCATGAAGGCGCCGCAGGTGCCGGGCCTGCGAATCGTCCATCTCGCCCAGCACGGCCGGAGCGTCAAGAAGGGCGACATGGTGGTGGAGTTCGATCCCGTGCAGCAGGAACAGAACGTGATCTCGCGAACCACCAACGTGCAGTCCGCCGACGGCGACATTGTCCAGATGAAGGCCACGCAGAAGATGAACGACGAGGCCGACGCCATGAGCAAGATGTCGTCCGAATACGACGTGGAGCGCTCCAAGCTCGATGCGAGCAAGGCCGAAGTGCTCTCGGCGATCGATGGCGAGAAGAATCGCATTCAGGTAGGTGTGTCGGAGGGGGCGCTGCAGCAGGTGAAGGCGACCATCAACGCGCACCAGGTGGGCAACGAGGCGGACCTGAGCCGCCTGGGACAGCGAAAGGATAAAGCCGTCAAGGATCGTGACCTGGCGCAGACCTACCTCACCATGATGCAGCTTCGCGCTCCGAATGACGGCATCGTCAACGTGCTGCCAAACTTCCGCTCGCAGGGCACTTTCGGCCAGTCCACCCCTCCGTTCAAGGAAGGCGACAACGTGTGGACCGGCGCCGAGATTGCCGAGATGCCCGATCTGTCGGAGATGTACATCAATCTCAACCTGGAAGAAGTGGATCGCGGCAAGCTACAAATGGGCCAGACAGTGAAGGTTCGGGTAGACGCGATACCGGACAAGGAATTTACGGGTAATATCGACTTCATCAGCCCGATCGCGAGCCTGGTGTTCAAGGGCGGCGCCACGGCCGAGAAATCGTTCCCGGCGCGCGCCACACTGAAAAATCTGGATGACCGGCTGCGTCCTGGAATGAGTTCCACCGCCGAGATCATCATCGAGCGGCAGCCCAACATGCTCCTGATCCCGGCGCGTTCCAGCTTCGACAAAGACGGAAAGCCGGCAGTCTACATTCAGTCCGGTAAGGACTTCGTAGTTCGCCAGATTCAGGTGGGCGCCCGCAACGACGAAGACATTATCGTGACTGGCGGCTTGAAAGAGGGCGAGATCGTTACCTTGGAGAGTCCCGCGGAGGCCGCGAAACGCGCCAGCAAGAAGAAGATATGAGGCTGATTTCAACGCCGAGGCTTCCTTGGTGGGGCGGGTGCTTTCGCCTGCTCTTGTCTTCAAGAGTGTTAAAGCGGCAGGCGAAACGTCTGCCTCACCAAAGCACCAACGCCAGTCTCGGCCCACGCCAGTTCTCTCTGGAAGTGTGCAAACTCCCTGAAGAAGATTCGATATGAAAAAGGCAATTTTTCGACTGTTCGGGCTGGCCATCCTGGCGGGGCTGGGATGGGGTGGGTACCACCTGTACAAGCAGTTGCCGGAACGAATGGATTCCATTCCGACTACCAAGGTACAGCGCAGCGACGTCGTCATTCGCGCGTTCACGCGGGGTGAAATGCGTGCAGTCCGGTCCGTGACCCTGTTCGCGCCCAACTTGAACGGCACGGTGCAGGTGACCGCGCTCGCACCAATCGGATCGCTGGCCAAGGAAAAGGACTTGATCGTCGAATATGACGATTCCGAGCGCCTGGCCGCCCTCGAAGAAGCGCGGCTCAACGTCCAGTCGGTGGACGAACAGATCAAGAAAGCTAAGGCCGACCTGGGCATCACCCAGAGCCAGGACGCGGTGACCCTTCTGAAGACCCGCTACGATGTGCGCCGCGCCGAGTTGGACGTGCAGCGCAACCCGATTCTCGACGCTATCGACGCCAAGAAGAATATCCTCGCCCTCGAGCAGTCCAAACGGGCCTTGACGCAGCTTGAGGCCGATATCCAGGCGCGCAAGGATCAAGCGGATTCCCAGCTCGCCGTCTTCCAGCAGCAGCGCAACGCCAGCATGATCAACGTCAATCGCGAACTGCAGCGCATTGCGCAGACCAAGGCCCTGGCGCAGATCACGGGACTGGTTTCGATCCGCCAGAATCGCGCCGGCTTCTTCAGCTTCGGCCAGCAGATGCCCGACATTCGCGAAGGCGACACGCTGCAACCCGGCATGCCCGTGGCCGATCTGCTGGATCTCTCCGAACTCGAAGTCGTCACCAAGGTGGGCGAACTGGATCGCGCCAATTTGAAGGAGGGACAGGACGCGCTGCTGCAACTGGATGCGATTCCCGATAAGCAGTTCCGCGGAAAGATTAAAAACATGAGCGGAACGGCGACTTCCGACGTATTCTCTGGTGACCCATCCAAGAAATTCGACGTGGTGTTTTCCGTCGACATGCGCCAGTTGTTGACCGGCTTGGGGATGAAGGAGAACGACGTAAATCGGATCATGGCGACGGCCGAAGCCAATGCCAGAAAGAACCTGGTGAACACCGCTTCTTCCTTCTTTGCCAGTTTGCAGAGCGGCATGCCAGGGGCTCCGGGCGCGACGGGAACGCCTGCGAACGGACAACCTGGGATGCTAAACCAAGGCCAAGCGGGCCTTCAGAATGACGATCAGGGCGACCAGGGCGGCGCGCCCGGCGGCCGCGGCGGCCGTGGACAACGCGGTCCCGGTGCGGGGCCGGGCGGAGGTCAAGGCGCCGCTCCGGCCGCCGGGCAAGGCGGCGGACAGGGCCGTGGAATGGCCAACCTTTCCGATGCCGATCGCCAGAAGATGCAGCAGTTGCGACAGCAGATGCAGTCCGCCAGTGAGGCCGACAAGCCCAAGATCCAGCAACAGATTCAGGATCTGATGGCGAAAGCCGGAGGCGGACGCGGCCCTGGCGGTCCCGGTGCTCCCGGTGGACGTGGCGCGGGCCCCGGCGGTGGCGCCGCGGGCGGATTCATGGGGGGTGGCGATCCCTCTGCCATGATGGGCGGCGGAGGCGGCGGAGGTGGCCGTAACGGGTCGCCCTGGACCGAAGACGAGCGCAATAACGCCAAACTTCCCATTCCGCCCGAGCAGGATTCACAGGTGCAGGCGTTGCTTCGCCCCGGTCTTTTGGCCGATGTCGAGATCGTGGTGGAGAAGATTCCGGATGTCCTCCACGTTCCGACGCAGGCAGTCTTCACCCGGAACGGGAAGCCCGTGGTCTTCGTGCAGCAATCCAACGGGCGCTTCGAACCGCGTGACGTGCAATTGCAGAAGCAGAGCGAATCACTGATGGTGCTGGCTTCCGGCGTGAAGCCGGGCGAGGTTATCGCCCTTGCGGACCCCACCGTCGACAAGACGGATAAGAAGAAGTCCGCCGAGAAGAAGTCAGGCCCGGCGAACCCCATGGGCGGCATGACAGGAGGCAAGTGAGATGGGTTTTTCGCACATCCTGCCCGAACTGAAGATGGGGTTGGCGAGCCTCTTCGCCCATAAGCTTCGCAGTCTTCTGACGATGTTGGGTATGATCTTCGGAGTCGGCGCTGTGGTGGCGATGCTTTCCATCACCGCCGGCGCGCAAAAAGAGATGATGAGCTTTATTGACCAGTTAGGCGTCAATAACATCATCGTGGAGGCACACGAAGCGCTCGACCGCAACGAACTGCAGACCGTCCGCGCGATTTCCCCCGGACTGAGCTTCCGCGACTACCGCGCCATCTCCGAAAACGTCTCGGGCCTGGTCGCTATCACGCCTCGGAAACGCTTCAAGCCCCAGAAACTGCTGCCCAAGACCGCTAACGAGCCCCCTCAGCTCATCGGCGTCCTACCCAACTTCGTCGAGATCAACAGCCTCAAAGTGAATCCCGACGGCCGCTTCTTTACCGAAGAGGAGAACAAGAGTTCGGCGCCGGTCTGCGTCCTGGGGGAGACCGCCAAGGTCAGCCTGCTTGGATTTGACAAAGCGGTCGGCAAATACATCAAGGTGAACGATACCTGGCTGCAAGTGATCGGTGTGCTGGCTCCTTCCGCTGGAGATGCGGATGTCGAAGGGGTGCAGGCGGCCAATCGCAACAATATGGTGATCGCCCCGCTCAATACGGTGATGCGCCGTTTCGAGGACAACACCAGCTACCTCAAGGACGAAATCGATGGCATTTACATGAAAGTCGGTCCTAACGTGGATTCCATCGAGACGTCCAACGTAGTTAAAGCGATTCTGACCGCCACTCACAAAGATGCCGGCGACTTTACCGTGGTGGTTCCCGCAGGCCTGCTCGAAGAAAAGAAGCAGACGCAACTGATCTTCAGCATTGTCATGATCTGTATCGCGGGAATCTCCCTGTTGGTGGGTGGTATCGGCATTATGAACATCATGTTGGCCACGGTCCTCGAACGAACCCGGGAAATCGGAATTCGCCGCGCAATTGGTGCACGCCAGTCGGATATTGTGCGTCAGTTTCTCACGGAAGCTGTACTGATCTCGATCGTGGGCGGCCTGATCGGCATTGCTTTCGGCTTCACGTTGTCCCGGATTATTGGATCGGCCGCGGGCTGGTCCACGGTGGTGACTACCGGGTCGATTGTAGTCGCGTTCGGCGTGTCTGTGTTCATCGGGCTGTTATTTGGAATTTACCCGGCCGTGCAGGCCGCGAAACTGGATCCCATTGAGGCCATCCGCTACGAGTGAACTATGGTGTTGCGAACAATAGCTACAGGTATCCTTCTGACGGCGGGCGCGTTTGCGCAGATGTCGTCCTTTCCCAAGCCGAATTACTTCCGTGAGACTTTTCAGAGTGCCCAGACCAAGGTCCAACTGCGGGATCCCGTCAAATTGAAGGATTTCGTGGTGGATGGCAAGCTGGAACTGAATCTCAAGCACTTTCTGGAACTGGTGATGTCCAACAACACCGACATTCAGATCCAGATGTTGAGCCTCGAGGTTCCCAAAAACGCGATTCAGATGGCCTTAGGCAACTTCGATCCGCTCGCCCGAGCTTCTTTTTCCACCACGCGCTCCACCAGTTTGCCGTCCAGCGCTTTGGACGCACGCACCACCAGCGAGTCGAAGTCGCTGTCTCAGCCCTACAGCCTCACCTACTCCCAGACTCTCGAATCGGGCACGAGCTACGCCGTGAGCTTCTCCGGCGCCAAGACTTCCACCAATAACGGCTTCAACTTCTACAATCCGTCGCTCACTACGGGCTTGAATTTCAGCGTCACGCAGCCCTTGATCCGGAATCGGGGCCTGTATGTGAACCGCATTCCCATCATGTCCGCGCAGAGCAACCTTAAGATCTCGGAGTACATGCTGACCAGCCAGATTCTGAATCTGGTGAATACCGCCGAGAACGCCTATTGGAATGTGATCTCCGCACGCGAAACCCTTGCCGTGCAGGAAAAGGCCCGCGATGTCGCCGCCGAGTATCTGAAGTACATGCAGCAGCAACTCGACCTGGGCGCGCTCTCTCCGTTGGACATTTTCAACCCCAAGCAGCGCCTGGCCGCCGCCGAAGTCTCCGTCTCGCAGGCCAAGTTCAACCTCCTGCAAGCGGAGGACACGCTCCGCCACCAGGTGGGCGCCGACCTCGACCCCCAGGTCCGCATTCTACCCATTACGCTGACGGAGTCGGTCGATCTCGGGCCCGCGGAGAACATCACCGTGGATCGCGAACAGGAAGTCGACAAGGCGTTGAAGATCAATCCAAGCATTCTAGCGGCGTCCCAGAAGCTTGATGTCGATGATCTGGGCATTCAGTCGGCCAAAAACGGTCTCCTGCCCAGTCTCTCTCTCAATGCCCAATACACCGCTAACGGCCGTGGCGGCATCTACTATCCGGCCAGTTCGAGCCTTGTGTCCGATGGCACCAGCGGTGCTATCGTCGCGATACCGGGCGGCATTGCCGACTCGCTGAGCCAGATGTTCGGATTTGGTTATCCCACCTACCAGGCGGGTCTCACGTTGTCGCTCCCCATCCGTTCCAGAGCCGCGTCCGCGACTATGGCTAACGCCGTTGTGCAGAAGAAGCAAGACGCCCTGACACTGCGCAATGCTCAGCAGAACATTCGCTTGAATATCCTCACTGCGGTGACCACGCTCGAAGGCGCCAAAGAGCAGTTGAAGCTGGCCATTATTCAGAAGGATTTCGCGGACAAGAACCTGGATGCCGAAAATCAGAAGTACAAGCTCGGCACGGAAACCAACCAGAACGTGTTGCAAGCCCAGGCGGATTTGGCGAGTGCGGAATTGACGGTAGTGAACAGCCAGATCGCCGTGCGGACCCGGCTGCTCAATTTGCTGACGCAGACTGGGGAATTGTTGGACGAGCGCGGCATCGTGGTGAAGTAGTTACAAAACCGCGCCCGCAGGCAATCGATCTCCAAATCGGGCAGATCGGCGATCCATGATCTGCCCATGGTCTTCTACTGACTCAACGTGTAGTTCACGTCGATCTGGGTCATTACTGCCACCGGCTCTCCATTCAGAAAGGTCGGCTCGTACTTCCACTGCTTCACCGCCTCGAGCGTCGGCGGCACCAGCAGGGGATGACCGCTGATCACCTCCAGGCTCTCGATAGACCCGTCCTTGCCAATCACGGCCGAAAGCTTCACGACGCCCTGAATGCGAGCAGCCTTGGCATCTGGTGGATAGACCGGATGCGCCTGGCTAACCAGCTTCGCCTGCATGACGCCGCCGCCGACCCTGATCTTCGAGGGCACCTGAGATGCCTCGGGCTTGGAGTCTGCTAGGTAATTCGGCGACGCGATCTGCAATGAGGCTTCACCCTGCGCCGTAAGGGAGCCGGTGAGACGCAAATGCTCGTCAAACTTGTGCACCGACAGAACGACGTTTCCGATGGAATCCGCGGAGAGCGTGTCGCCTTCGTGCACCGGAAGGCTCGCCAGCAGGTCCGTACGTGCCTGCGCAGACAGACCCAGGACGTTGATGCTCTTAATCTGGCGTCCCGCCAGCGCATGCATCATTCCGACGGGTAATCCGGCCGCAGGTGCGGACAATGTGCCTTCCGCTTTGAAGGTGATGTTCACCGGGCGAACCGCGCCCGCCGATCCATCCGCGAAATGCCATTGCAGCACCGAATCCAGAGCCGCGCGCCGCAACTCCTCGGGACCGCTCACGACGCGGGCATCGGTCACATTCCCCGATGCGTCCAGCGTCGCTTCCACTACGACCGTGCCTTGCACGCCCTTGCGGCGGGCCGCCTCGGGATAGATCACCGCAGTGCGATGAATCAGCGTTGCCGGGCCGATATCCACGGTCACTCCGGCCGTGTCGCTCGCCTGCGGTGCGGCTGCCAACGGGAAGGTCCCCGTGACCAGCCAACATGTTGTCACCAAAATCGCCAGCCCAAGGGCCAGCCTCGTAATCCACTTCGTCTTCGACATGGGAACCTCCTTGAAAATTGAGACCACTCTTTGCTTGAGATGCCGTTTGCGCAGAAACAGCGGGGCCGGCGCTAAGTCCGGGTGAAGTTGCGCTCCCGCGATCTCGAGCAAGGCATCCACATATTCCTCGCGCGCCTGAGTACGCCGCACGACTTCGTGGTCGACGGCCTGCTCTCGCGCCAGTTGAATCTCCCCCAACACCCACCAGATCGCCGGATGGAACCAGAAGATTGCGCGCACGATCTCTTCGGCTACAATCATCAGCCAATCGCCCCTCTCCACGTGCAGGAACTCGTGGCAAAGGATCGCTTGCTGGCGCGTCGTCGTCATCTCCGGAAAGTTCGCCGGGAGCAGGACCACGGGCTTCAGAAAACCGAATGTCACCGGGCTGGTTATGTCGTCCGATAGAAACGCTGGGCAGTGCCCCGCGAGATCGAGGCGCAGGGCGTTCTTCCGATAACCGCGAAGCCGCCAAAAACCCAGAATCAACGAACCCAAGCGTATGGCTATGCCCGCAGCCAGAACCAGCATACCCAATTCCCGCCACGGCAAATTCCAGCCGCTCGCGTGTGTTGGCTCTTGCGCGCTCACCAAGGTCGTCGAGATCTGGATGTTGCCGCCCGCGATCTCCTGACGCCACGGCTGCACGATCGGCAGCAGCAGGCACGCACCCAACAGAATTTGCAGGTAGACAAGGCGGGCCCGTGGCGCTCGCAGACGCAGCAGCGAAGGTACGAACGACGCCAGGCCCACCACCAGGCCGACTTGCAGGCTATATGCAACCAGATTGGTCCAGGTCAGCGAGCTCATCACGATTTCCTCCGCAGATTGGCGATCTCCTCCAGGTCGTGCGCCGAAAGGTCATGCTCTTCCACCAGATGCGCCAACAGCGGCTCGGCCGAGCCGTTGAATACCCGATTGATGAAGTCGCGCACCATATCGCCCACCACCTGGCGCTTGGGTTGTGCCGGGTGGTAGACATATGCGCGGTCGACCTGTTTCTTCTTGAGATACTGCTTCTGCTCGAGGATCTTCATCATGGTCATGACCGTGGTGTAGGCTACCTTGCGCCGTTCGAGGAGGGTCTCGTAGACGTCGCGGACCGTGACGTTCTCACGGTCCCAGACGATTTTCATGATTTCGAGTTCCTGCTCGGTGAGTGTACTGCTCTTTCGTCGCATACTAATTAATTAGTACTAACGGGCGCAGATGTCAAGAGGAATTTTTGAGGGCAAATTTTCCGGAACGATGGCTCGCCCAAGAAAGCGATTAGTGCCTTATTTTCAATGAATGCTTACTAGGAACCGAGATGATTCCGGCGCTGCGAAGTGGTTTTAGGCGAGGTTTCTGAGGTCGTTTACCAGGAGTTCGAGCCGCTCCAGACTTCCGGAACCGTCCGCAGGAGAATGCGAAAATACATGCGGACCGATCGATTTCGGACAAAGCGCAGATCCAGCCGCCTCCGCTCGTCGTAGGAGAGCCGATTCCGTCCGGATACCTGCCAGAGACCTGCCAGGCCCGGCTTCACCTGAAGCACCTCCGCGGCGTCCGTGCCGTAGTGTTGCTGGATCTCCACGTCGGTCACTGGTCGCGGTCCAACCAGCGACATCTCACCGCGGATCACGTGCCAGAGCTGCGGCATTTCATCGATTGAGTGTTTGCGGCAGAAACGTGCGAACCAGTTGGTCACGCGCGCATCCCCCGGCTTTTTGCGCTCGGGTCCCTCCACATCCTCTATGTACTCGACCCACCGTGAAGTGTGCACTACGCGGCGTGATGTCCCCGGAGCCTCGCTATTCCACATCGTGCGCAGCTTGAGCATCCATAGCGTGGTTCCGCGATATCCCACTCGGCGATGCGCAATCAGCGGCACGCGGCGGGAGAGCAGTGATACGACAGCGGCGCTCACGAGCAGAATCGGGCTCAGTATCGTAAACAGCACCACGGACACGACTCGCTCGCAGACATCGATGGTCTGCCAACTCAAGTCCTGGATCGGTGCAGCTTGTTGGGGAACCGGAATCGTTGCCAAGTTTGGGGTACCTACATTTCGATCTTAGCGAGGCCGGTATGAACAGGCTGTAAATGATTTGTGAATTCCCGGCAGATGGTGCCGATCGAGCCTCTCGCGCGGTGCTTCATTGTGCGTTCATCTACTCTTTTGCACAATAGAAGCAAGGGGTTTACAGGTGCGCATCCTGTTGGTGGAAGACGAATCGCGGGTGGCTGCCTTCATCGCCAAAGGACTGCGTGAGCAGGCGTACGCTGTCGACATTGCGAGCGATGGCGAACGCGCCCTCTACGACGCCGCGGTCAACGAATATGACCTGGTGATTCTCGACGTGATGCTTCCAATCAAAGACGGGCACACTGTATGCCGCGAATTGCGCGCCTCCGGATTCCGGACTCCCATCCTGATGCTGACCGCGCGCGCCTCAGTGGACGACCGTGTGGACGGCCTCGATTGCGGCGCCGACGATTATCTGAGCAAGCCCTTCGACTTCAAGGAACTGCTGGCGCGCCTTCGCGCCTTGTTGCGACGCTCCGCGAACCTGCGTCCCAAGGTGGCGCGGATCGCCGATCTTACTCTCGATACGGGCAGCCACGCGGTGACGCGCGCCGGAAAGCCTGTTACCCTGACAGCCAAGGAGTATGCGCTTCTGGAGTACCTGGTGTTCAACGAAGGCCGTGTCGTGGGACGCGAGCAGATTGCGCAGCACGTTTGGGACGAACACTTCGACCCGTTTTCGAACGTGATCGATGTCTACGTCAAGCGGCTTCGGGACAAGCTCGACACGGGCTCCGGCGTTCGCCTGATTCACACACGCCGCGGCGAAGGATACCTGATGACGCCGCAACCGGGTGCCGGCGATGAGTAGGCCGGGGAATCGCATCATCCGGAGTCTGCGCTTCCAACTGGCAGCCTGGTACCTGGCGTTCTTCTCTCTGCTGTTCGTGTTGTTCGGAGCTTTCCTCTATGGAACGCTCGCCAGGGCCCTCGAGAAGCGCATCGACGAAGCGCTCACCGCGCAGGTGCAGACCACCGCGCGCATTTTCCAGGACGAACTCGAAGAGACACCGGGCAAGGTCCGGCAAGCCGCCCGGGAGGCTGTCTCGGAGACGCGATTCGATGGTGGAACGGTCGCGATCTTCCAGGGCGGGAGCCTGCTGGAGGCGAGCACAGCGGTCCCATCATCGAGTCTGGATGCGGCTGCGGCGCAAATTGCGGCGGGTTCCGCGGCAGACCAGCTTCTCTCCCTGCCGCATTTCGGTAAGAACGGCGCGCGTGCCGCGATTCATCGGGCGGTGATCGAAGGCGCCGACCCCGGCATAACCTGCCTCATCCTGGCCGTGCAGCCGCTCGATTCGGTGGCGGCGAGCCTGCAAGTGGTCCGGCGGGTATTGTTTGTAGGAATGCCACTACTCCTGGCTCTGGCCGGTGTGGGCGGCTATTGGCTGACGACGCGCCGTTTGGCGCCGCTCTCCTGGATGGCGGAACAGGCGCATCGCATCACTGGCAACAACCTCGACACCCGCCTCGAGATCGGCAATGCGGCTCAGGAATTGTCGATGCTGTCGGAGTCGTTTAACGAATTGCTGTCGCGGCTGGATCAGTCGTTCGCGGGAATGAAGCGATTCGTTGCGGATGCGTCGCATGAGCTGCGAACGCCCATCTCGGTAATTCGCGGCGAGGCCGATGTGGCCCTCTCGCACGAGCGGAGTCCAGCCGAGTATCGGGAGACACTGGCCATCATTTTGGACGAGTCGCGGCGCCTCTCGCGCCTGGTCGACGATCTGCTCAATCTGGCGCGCGCCGATGCGGGACATGTACGCATCCAGCCTCAGGACTTATATCTTAACGATCTGCTGGCGGATTGTTGCCGCTCGGTACAATCGCTGGCCAGCGCGCGGAAGATTCATCTGGAATGCCAGCCGGCAGGGGACGTGCCGTACCGCGGCGACGAGGAACTGCTGCGCCGCCTGGTGGTCAATCTTCTCGACAATGCGATCCGCTACACGCCCCCAGGGGGCAAGGTGTCGGCGGGGCTCGAGGCCAACGGCAATGAAGTCCGCGTGCGCGTCGCCGATACGGGCATCGGAATCGGCCCGGACGCCGCGCCGCACGTCTTCGAACGCTTCTATCGCGCTGACAAAGCGCGCTCCCGCGCCGATGGCGGCTTCGGCCTGGGTCTGGCAATTGTCAAGTGGATCGCCGAATCGCACCATGGGGCGGTGGAACTGAGCAGCCAACCGGAAATGGGGAGTGTCTTTACCGTGACGCTACCCCGTTGATTCATCGTCCGTTCATCTCGTGAATTTTATACTGTGAATTCCTCCATGCCAAACCGAGAGCCGCTGACGCGCAAGCCCTCCCTCCGCGTTTTGCCGGCCGCGATCTTTTTGCTGACACTGCCTCTCGCCTCCGCCCAGACGCCGCAGCCGGGCGCACTCAATCTGACGTTGCAGGACGCCCTGCAGCGGGCACGGCAGTACGCCCAACAGGTCTACACCGCGGCCATCGCGGCACAATTGGCGCATGAAGATGCCGTGCAGGCGAAGGCTGCGCTCCTGCCATCCGTCAACGGCCTCAGCCAGTTCATTTATACCCAACCGAACGGCACGCCGAGCGGGACCTTCGTTTCGAACGATGGACCACACGTCTACAACGACCAGGCCCTGGTACACGGCGAGATTTTCAATCCGGGCAAGCGTGCCGACTATCATCGGGCGCTAGCCGCGGAGGCTGTGGCACGCGCAAAGGCGGATCTTGCCGCTCGCGGGCTGGTCGCCACCGTAGTGCAAAATTACTACGGCATGGTTGTGGGCCAGCGCAAAATCGCCAACGCGCGCAGAAGCGTGGACGAAGCGCAGAATCTGCTCGACATCACGCAGAAGCAGGAGCAGGGCGGGGAAGTCTCGCACTACGACGTGGTGAAGGCGCAGATTCAGCTCGAACAGCGGCAGCGCGAGCTGCAGGAAGCCCAGTTGGCATTGGACAAAGTACGCATCGGGTTCGCGGTGCTGCTGTTTCCGAACTTCGGACAGGAGTACACGGTAACGGACGATCTGGCGACCGCTTCGCTGCTTCCCGCCTTTTCCGAGATTCAAACCATGGCGGGCAACAACAGTCCCGACATTCGCGTTGCGCAGGCCACGGTGCAGCAGCAGACCTTTGCCATCGCATCGGCGCGAGCGGCGTATCTGCCCACTCTTTCGTTCGATTATTTCTTCGGCATCAATGCCAACCAATTCGCCATTCACAACCGGGACGGCATGAATCAGTTAGGCAACGTGGCACAGGCGCAGTTGACGATCCCCATTTGGACTTGGGGAGCGGCCCGCAGCAAGGTGCGGCAGGCCGAGCTGCAATTGCAGCAGGCCAGGAACGATCTGAGTTTCACGCAGCGCCAACTGCTGGCGGAACTCAATCAGTTCTATCAGGAGGCGCAGATCGCTTCGTCGCAGACGGCTTCGCTGCGGCACTCGATGGAACTTTCCGCGGAGGGCTTGCGGCTGACATTGCTGCGGTACCAAGCCGGCGAGGCGACGATTTTGGAAGTGGCGGATGCGCAGAGCACGCTGGTGCAGGCGCGCAACGCCAATGACGATGGGTTGGTAAGATATCGAATCGCGATCGCCAATCTGCAGACATTGACGGGGGCCTTTTAGATGAAACGGACGGGGCCAGGCAGGCTGGCGGCGGCGTGGCTGGCCGGGGCATTCTTGCTCACTTCCGCCTGCACTAAGAAAGAAGAGAAGGAAGTGGAGGCGCCGGCTCCGGTGCAGGTCACCGCGGTGACCCAGGATACGATCCGCCGGGTGGTCGCCGGTGACGGCGTCCTCTTTCCTCAGGATCAATACACCGCCATGCCCAAGATTCAGGCGCCGGTGCAGAAGTTCTATGCCAATCGCGGCGACCATGTGAAGCCCGGGCAACTTCTGGCCACGCTCGACAATCGCGATCTGAAGGCCGCCGCCGAGGCCAACAAGGGCCAATTGGCACAGGCGGAGGCCAACTATCGAGCCACCACCTTGGCGCAGGTTCCAGAGTCTATCGTCAAGGCAAATAGCGACGTGGAGTCGGCGAAGCAGCAGTTGGATGCTGCTTCCAAGGCGCTCGAGAGCCGTAAGAATCTTCTTGCGCAGGGCGCGATCGCGCGCAAGCAGGTGGACGATCAACAGGTCGTCTGGGCCCAGGCAAAGGCCCAGTTGGATGCGGCCCAGGAGCATCTCCGGGTGCTCAGTGGCGCAGGCAAGCAGGAACAGATCGCGACCGCACAAGCGCAGGTGGAATCGGCCAAGGCTCAGTTTCAATCGGCTGAAGCGCAGGTAGCTTTTACGGAGATTCACACCCCAATTGGAGGGGTGGTCGCGGACCGGCCTGTCTATACAGGCGACATGGCGAGTCCCGGAAGCCCGCTGTTCGTGATCATGGACATCTCGCGCGTGGTGGCGCGCATCAATGTGCCGCAGGCGCAGGCTTCCGCGGTGCGTGTAGGCCAGGACGCCGAACTCGCGGTGCTGGGCAGCGACGACCCCGCCAAGGGCAAGGTGACGGTGGTCAGCCCCGCGACGGACGCCAACAGCACCACGGTGCAAGTCTGGATTCAGGTGAACAATCCCGGCGAGAAGTTGAAGCCAGGCGCCAGCGTACACGGGAAGATCATCGCCGAAGAGATCAAGGCGGCGACGGTGGTGCCGGCGGCTGCCATCCTGCCCGGAGAAGAGGGCGGCACCGCCGTCCTGGTCGTAGGGTCTGACTCGATCGCCCACAAGCGTCCGGTGCAGTTGGGAGTACGCGAAGGCGGCAAGATCCAGGTGTTGACGGGCGCGAGACCGGGCGAATCGGTAGTGATCGTGGGCGGCCTGGGAGTCGACGATAAGGCCAAGGTCCGAATCGTCGACACCACGGTGCAGGAATCGGACGACGAGGACAATCCGGAACCCGACGCCAAGCCGTCGCCGGCCAAGGGCGGTGAGAAGAAGGACGAGGCGAAACCAAAAGGCCAATGAGCGAACTCTCCACAATGCCCCCGGCCCAAACCGAGGCGGACGCTCCGCACTGGACGGCGCGTCACGGCAAGCCCATCATTTTCGTGATCGTGACCATGGTGGTGGTGGGAGTCTACCTGGCCTTGAGTATTCCCGTGGCGGTCTTCCCCGACACTAACTTCCCACGCATCGTGGTGGGGGTAGACAACGGCGTCTTTCCCATCGACCAGATGCTGGTGACGGTGACCAAGCCGCTCGAAGAGGCGGTGAATCTGGTTCCAGGGCTGGACCATTTGTGGTCGATCACCAGCCGCGGCACAGCGGAAATCGACCTGTTCTTCAACTGGAACGTGGACATGTACCGCACGCTGGAGCTGGTGAATGCCGCGATGGCGCGCATCCAGCCGACCCTGCCTCCCACGGCCAAGATCACGGCGAACCGGTTGACGTTCGCGGCGTTTCCCATTATGGGATACAGCCTGACCTCCGACACTGTGCCGCAGACCACTTTGTGGGAGATGGCCAACTACGACCTGAAGCCGCGGTTGAACCGGCAGACGGGCGTCTCCTCGGTGGTGGTGCAGGGCGGCCAGGTTCCGGAGTTCGAGGTGCAGCCCGATCCAGCCAAGCTGGTGCAATCCGGGATCACGATTCCGAATATCCTCGATGCCATCAGCCGCAGCAACATGATCGACTCGCCGGGGCTGGTGGAGGCCAACCACCAACTCGTGCTCAGCCTGGTGAGCGGTCAGACCAAGACTCCCGAGGAGATCGCGAATATTGCAATTAAGACCACTGCCGCAGGCGCGCCGATCCGCATCGGCGACGTGGCCACGGTCGCGCCCTCGGTGATGCCGGTGTACACCAGGGTCACGGCCAACGCGAAGCCCGCTGTGCTGCTCAATTTCTACCGGCAACCGGACAGCAACACGGTGGAGGTGGCCAACGCCGTCCATGCGGAAGTCGAGCGCATTCGCAGAGAACTGCCCAAGAGCATCCAGCTTCGCACGTTCTACGACCAGTCCCTGCTGGTGACGCAATCCATCGAGAGCGTGCGCGATGCGATTCTGCTTGGGCTCGTGCTGGCGTCGCTGATCATGGTGCTGTTCCTGCGCGACTGGGGCACATCGCTGGTGGCCGGCCTGGTAATTCCCGCGACTATCGGCGTAACTTTCATCGCCCTTCGGTTAATGGGCGAGAGTTTCAATCTGATGACACTGGGCGGGCTCGCCGCAGCGGTCGGGCTGGTGATTGACGATGCCATCGTAGTGGTAGAGAACATCGTGATGCACCGCGATTCGGGGCAGTCGCGGGCGGAGGCCATCCGCAGCGCGATTCGCGAGATTCGCATCCCGCTGGTCGGCTCGACCATAACGCCGATTGTAGTCTTTCTGCCGCTGATCGGCATCACCGGAATCACCGGCGTGTTCTTCCGGGCCCTGGCGGTTACAGTGGGTACGTCGCTGCTGACTTCGCTAGTGTTGGCGCTGACCTGGACCCCTACCCTCAGTCATTATTTACTCCGCTCCGGACAAGGGACTGATCGGTCCAGCCAAATACACCACGAGACCGTGCCGCCATGGCTGATGAGACCCTATGAGTCGGTGCTGCGCTTCACTTTGGAGAACAAGTTGGTCCTGGCGTTCTTCTCCCTTCTACTCATCGGGGGATCGTACGTGTGCTTTCAGCGTCTCGGCTCCGACAATTTGCCCGCCATGGACGAGGGTGGTTTCATCGTCGATTACGTGATGCCGCCGGGCTCCTCACTGGCGGAGACCAACCGGGTCATCACTCACCTGGAGAAGATCCTGGCGGAGACTCCCGAGGTGGAAGGCACTTCGCGCCGGACCGGCCTGCAACTGGGGCTGGCGCAGGTCACTGAGGCAAACACCGGCGATATCTCCGTTAAGCTAAAGGACGACCGGAAGCGAAGCACCGACGAAGTGATTAAGGCCGTACGCGCGCAGATGAAGGCGGCCGAGCCTGTCGTGGACCTCGACTTTCCGGAGATGCTCCAGGACCAGGTGGGCGACCTGACGAGTTCGCCCAAGCCTGCGGTAATCAAACTCTTCAATCCGGATCCGGAACTACTCAACAAATGGGCGATTTCGGTGGGCGACAACCTCAAAAAGATCCCGGGGGTAGTGGACATCGTCGGCCTTGAGGACACCATCAGCGGTCCTGCTGCGATGTTCAACGTGGACCAGACGACCACCGCGCGTGCAGGCTTCACTCCGCAAGAGGTGGAACTGGACGCGAGCGCGATTCTGCAGGGCGAACCGGCAACAGCGCCGGTGGTGGTGAACGACCGTGCCTATACCATTCGCGTTCGATTCCCGAAATCGACTCGCGCCACCATGGACTCCATCCGCAACACGATGCTGGTGAGCGGTACAGGTAAGACGGCTACCATCGGTTCACTCGCCAACATGGTGGAGATGCCCGGCCAAACCGAGATCCGGCGCGACAACCTGCAGCGCGAAGCGGAAGTGAGCGCGCGGTTTGAAGGAATGAGTCTAGGGGAAGGCATGAAGAAGGTGCAGCAGGCCATCGCCGACCTGAACGTGCCGCCCAGCATTCGCATCGAATACGGCGGACAGTATGCGGAACAGCAGAAGTCGTTTACGGACCTGGCATTTGTATTGGCTCTGGCAGTCCTGCTGGTGTTCATCGTTCTGCTCTTCGAGTTCGGGAACTTTGCCGCACCCGTGGCGGTGATTTCGTCCGCGCTGTTGTCCACGTGTGGCGTGTTCGTTGCATTGCTGGTCACCGGTACCACGATCAATCTTTCTTCGTACATGGGACTGATCATGGTGATTGGTATCGTGGCCAAGAACGGGATTCTGCTGTTGGATGCCGACCAGAAGTTCCGGGCGGAAGGCACGCCGCCGGAAGAGAGTATGATCCGCGCGGGCGAGCGGCGCCTGCGTCCCATCATGATGACGGCGCTGGCCACTGTGGCCGGTATGCTTCCACTGGCGTTCGCTTGGGGCGCCGGCTCGCAAATGCTGCAACCTTTGGCCATCGCGGTGATCGGCGGCATTCTCGCCTCGATGGTGCTCTCGCTGGTAGTGACTCCGGCAGTCCGCTACTATCTCGGCGGCCGGACCTAGTTTAGAGGAAGGAATTGACGATGAAAAAGCTTCTGACATTCGCATTGATCGCCTCCACGGCATTTGCGGCGGAGGGGTACAAGATACTCACGAAGTACAAGATTGGCGGAACAGGCGGCTGGGACTATGTAGCGGTGGACCAGGTCAATCGCCGGATCTACGCATCCCACGCAACCATAGTGGAGGTGCTGGACGCCGATTCGGGGAAAGTAGTCGGCCAGATCAAGGATCTGCATGGCGTGCACGGAATCGCTGTGGCTCCCGATTTGAATAAGGGATTCATCACGAACGGCTCGTCCAATAGCGTCACCGTATTCAATCTGAAGACTCTGGAGAAGGTGGGGGAGCCGGCCGCGGGCAAGAATCCGGACGCAGTGTGCTACGAGCCCAAGACCAAACGGATATTCGCGATGAATCACACGGGCAACGATGCCACGGCCATCGATGCGAACAAACTCGAGGTAGTGGCGACCTTTCCGCTGGGTCCCGCGCCGGAGTTTTGCGCGGTGGATGGTGCGGGCAAAGTATATGTGAATCTGGAATCGTCGAGCGAAGTCCTGGAGATTGACGCGGCCAAGCCAGCCGTGACACGCCGTGTCGAACTGACGCCGAATCAGAGCCCCAGTGGCTTGGCCATCGACGTGAAAAACAAGAAGCTGTTCGCCGTTTGCGGCGACAGCAAGACAATGGCGGTGGTCGACATCCCGACGTTCAAGGTGGTCGCCTCTCTGCCGATCGGTCCGGGAACGGACGCGGCGGGATACGATCCCGGCACGGGCCTGGCGTTCAGCTCCAACGGCGGTGACGGGACACTCACCATCGTCAAGCAGGTGAATGGGAAATATGAAGTGGCCGACACGGTGCAAACTGAACTACGCGCTCGCACCATGGCAGTGGACGAAAAACTGCATCGTGTGTATCTGCTGGCCGCGGAATTCGGTCCGGCTCCCGACGGAAAGGACGGCAAGAAGGGTCGGCCTCCGGTATTGCCGGACAGCTTCCACGTCTTGGTAGTCGGCAAGTAAATCGCGGTGGACACTCCCTTACGGTCGTGGCTCGTTGCGAGCCGCGCGTGTAAGCAAGATGCCGGATCGCCCGAAAAACACTCCCTTACGGTCGGCTCGTTGCGAGCCGCGCGCGTAAGCAAGCGATGGCGGATCGCCCGAAAAACACTCCCTTACGGTCGTGGCTCGTTGCGAGCCGCGCGCGTAAGCAAGATGCCGGATCGCCCGAAAAACACTCCCTTACGGTCGGCTCGTTGCGATCCGCGCGCGTAAGCAAGCGATGGCGGATCGCCCGAAACACTCCCTTACCGTCGTGGCTCGTTGCGAGCCGCGCGCGTAAGCAAGGGATGCCGGATCGCCCGAAAAACACTCCCTTACGGTCGTGGCTCGTTACGAGCCGCGCGCGTAAGCAAGCGATGGCGGATCGCCCGAAACACCCCCTTACGGTCGTGGCTCGTTGCGATCCGCGCGTGTAAGCAAGATGCCGGATCGCCCGAAAAACACTCCCTTACGGTCGTGGCTCGTTGCGAGCCGCGCGCGTAAGCAAGCGATGGCGGATCGCCCGAAACACTCCCTTACGGTCCTGGCTCGTTGCGAGCCGCGCGTAAGCAAGCGATGGCGGATCGCCCGAAAAACACTCCCTTACGGTCGTGGCTCGTTGCGAGCCGCGCGCGTAAGCAAGCGATGCCGGATCGCCCGAAAAACACTCCCTCACGGTCGTGGCTCGTTGTGAGCCGCGCGCGTAAGCAAGCGTTCACTGCGTTCATTCCAACGCCTTACTCCTCTCTCAGAACGATAATCGGGTCCACGAGCGAAGCGCGGCGGGCAGGCACCCAACAGGCCACCGCCGCGACTGCGATGAGCAGGACGGAGACGCCGGCGAACGTCGCGGGATCGATCGCATCCACACCATAGAGCAGTGTGCGCATCCCGCGCGTAGCCGCCGCCGCGGCCGCCAGCCCGATGAATAGTCCCGCCCCCGTGAGCGCCAACCCGCGGCCCACCACCATCGCCACCACTGATGAAGCGCTTGCTCCCAGTGCCATGCGCAAACCGATCTCGCGCCCCCGTTGCGTCACCAGGTAAGACAGCACCCCATAGAGCCCAGTCGACGCCAGCAACAGCGCCAATCCGGCGAAGGCCCCGAGCAGTTCCATCTGCAAGGTCCGGTCCTGCACCGCCTGATCGAGAATCTCATCCATGATGCGCACCGCGATCACCGGCTGTTGCGGATCGACGGACGAAATAATGCGACGGACGGCTCCGACGATCGCGTTGGGATCGCCTGCGGTCCTTACGACAAGACTCTCTGGAACCGCCCAGGTGTCCGGAAACTGCACGAATGGAATATATACTCCCGGCTTCGAGCCGACATCGTACCCGCGCTCGCGAACGTCGTGGACCACGCCTATGATCGTCCGCCAGACTGGCGGTCCGCTCATTGCGATGCGATGGCCCAAGGCGCTCTCGTGCGGCCAAAAGCGGCGCGCAAGCGTTTCGTTGACCACGATGACCGGCGGAGCACCGGCGCCGTCGCGAGATTCGGGCAGCCGGCCTTCCACCAGGTGTACTCCCAGGATTTTCAGGTAATCGTTGGTGCCAACGCGAAGCAGCGCGTCGCCCGCCTCGCCGGGAGGTAATTCACGGCCTTCGACCTGATACGCCTGCGTATTGCCGGCACTGAGGAAGGGCAGCACCGAGTTGTACGCCGCTCCTTCCACGCCCGGCAGTTCCCGAACGCCATCCACTACGCGATTGTAGAAGGACAAGCGGCGTGCCGGGTCGTTGTAAAGCTCGCGCGGCAAGGTGCTGCGCAGCGTGAGCAGATGATCGGGGCGGAATCCGATATCGATGGCGCGCAGTTTGGCCATGGTATGGAGCATCAGGCCTGCGCCTGCCAGCAGCACGATGGCTGCGGCCACTTCCAGCACCACGAGGATGTCGCGAGTGGTCCCACGGCGTCCCCCGATGCCGGCCCGCCCGCCTTGCCGCAGCGCGTCGCTCAACGAAGTGCGCGAGATCTGAATCGCCGGCACGATGCTGAAGAGTACTCCGGTGGCCAGCGACACAGCGAGTGTGAAGAGCAACAACGCCGGGTCGATCTGTGCGCCGGCGGAGCCGAACCCTTGCGGCGACAATTTCGACAGCAGTGTCATCGCGGCACGCGCGACGCAGAGTCCGAGCACACCACCAGCAGACGAGAGCAGGAGGCCCTCAGTGAGTAACTGACGAACCAGACGTGCACGGCCCGCGCCGAGCGACGCACGGACTGCCATTTCCCGCTGGCGCGCCACGGCGCGTGCGAGCAGCAGGCTGGCGAGATTGGCGCAAGCGATCAGGAGCACGAATCCGGATGCGGCCATCAGCACGATGACCGCCATGCGGGTCCTTCCGAGCAGTTCCTCGCGAAGCGGTACCACTTCCGCGCCAATGCCGCGATTCACGGAGTATTTCTCCTGCAGCCGTTTCGCGATCGCGGACATCTCTTCGCGGGCCCGCTCGATTTTGATCCCCGGCTTCAGGCGTCCGACGACGTTGAGGAAATGCGAGGTGCGTGCGCCCGCATCCTCGGTCGAGAAATGGATCGGTGTCCAGTAGTCCACGTCGCGATTGATAAACACGAACTCCCGCGGCATCACGCCCAGGACGGTGCAAGGGGTTCCGTTCATCAGAATGGTGCGGTTGACGATGCTGGGATCGCCGGCATATCGGCGCTGCCACAGGTTGTAGCTGATCACGACGAGGTTGGGATTGGTCTTATCCTCCTCGGTGGTGAAGGGACGTCCGATGAGCGGCTGAACGCCCAGGACGTCGAAAAAGTTGGCGGTCACGCGCCGGCCCAGCACCTGTTCCGGAGGGCCGTCTCCAGTGAGGTTCATCACGCCGCCGCGAGTCGCAGCGAGGTCGGTGAAGACGGTGTTCTGTTCCTTCCAATCGAAATAGTTGGCCGGCGCCGGGGTGTTTCGGGGGAAGCCGGCGAAGCTGACTTCCTCCCAAACCATCGCGAGTCGTTCGGGATCGTGGTAAGGCAGCGCCTTCAGCAGAAGGTTGTTGACGCTGGAGAAGATCGCAGTGTTGGCGCCAATCCCGAGCGCTAGAGCGAGGACGGCGATGGCTCCAAAGACGGGGGCCTGCCGCAGGACGCGGGCTCCGAAACGGATGTCGGCGAGGAATGTTTGCACCACTCACGAATACTGCGATACGGCGGAAAAGTTACGCGCGGGCTTAGGTGGCGCGAACACTCATGGTCGACCTAAGGGATGATCCAGATTCCGAATTGTCCACTTTCTTTACAATTCGGGAGTTACGTAGCCTGTCCCCACAATAGAGGCGAAATTGTGGAGGAATTCGTCGGTGCGGCAGTCGACTACGGACCCGTGGTGGAGCATGGCGACGCGGTGGCAGAAGGACGCTACCGACTGTAGATCGTGCGATATGTAGAGGATGCTCATGCCGAGGTCGCGGTTTAGCCGGGCAAGCAATTTCAAAATTTCGGCTTGCGTCACGGCGTCCAACGCGCTGGTGGGTTCGTCAGCGATCAATAGCGATGGACGATGTATGATCGCCATGGCGATGAGGACACGCTGTGCCTGCCCGACGCTGATTTCGCGTGGGTAGCGATCCAGAAAGCGCGGATCGCGCGGCAAATTCACGCGATCCAGCAATTCCAGCAGATCGGGCCCGGGCTCGGACCGGCACGGCCGATGCGCGCGCCACGATTCGAGAAGCTGTCCGCCGATCCGCATCGCGGGGTTCAATGCCGAGATTGGACTCTGCATCACCATCGCGATTTCGCGTCCGCGGACGGCGCGCATCTCGCGCTCGCGGAGCGCCATCAGGTCGCGGCCCCGGAATCGCAATTCGCCGCGCGCCGATCCGCCGCGGAATTCGAGCAACCGCATGAGCGCGAGCGCTACCGTGCTCTTGCCCGACCCACTTTGCCCCACCAACCCGACGATCTCGCCGGGGGCGATCGACAATCGGAAGTCGCGCAATACCTGCGAATTGCCCTGGTATCCGGCCGAGAGCCGGACTTCGAGCAGCATCAGCGGCTCTCCGCCACCAGGGTCGACTTCTGAATCTGCTCGATGTTCCAGTAGGCCTCGGGCCGCACTGTGGCGGGCGCGAGATTCCGAAGCTGTGGCGAGAAGGCCATGAGCGAGTGCTTGTTCACCAGGTAAATGAAGGGCTCCTGCTCCCAGACGATCTGCTGCACCTGGTCGAAGAGGGCCTTGCGCGCCTCCGGGCGTTGCTCCGCGGCCTGGGCCCGCATGAGGCGGTCGATCTCGGCTTCCCAAGGCGTTGCGGGTGTCTTCTGACCGGGATTCCACTGGTGATCGGAGGCGGAGCTGAGCCAGACGTTCATCTGCGCGTTAGGGTCGAGGTCGACATTGCTCAGACCGAGCAGGCAGGCTTCGTACTGCGATGTCTTGGTGATGCGCTCGATCAGGGAAGGAAAGTCGAGCGTGACCACGTTGAGGCGAATGCCCAGCGATTTCAGGTCCTGCTGCAGCATGGCAGCGATGCGCTCACGGGTTTTGTTGCCGGCATTGGTGACGATCGAAAATTCCACTTCGTGGCCGTCGCGATCGAGCAGGGTGCTGTTGAATCGAACGAAGCCCGCGTGCTGCAGACGACGCTGGGCCGAAGCCAGATCGTACTTGTGAGGTACAAGCGACGAATTCACCCAGAAGCGATTGGCGGGCGACACGGGTCCGGCGGCCGGTTCGGCGTGTCCGTGGAAGACCAGCTTGCTGATGTCGTCGCGATGGATGGCCTCGGAAACCGCGCGGCGAAAGTCCTGTGAGGCGAACCACGCTTTTTTGTACTCGGGAAGCGGGGCGGAAGGCGCCTGGTTGAACCAGATCATTTCCGACTCCAGCGAAGCGCCTGCATCGGAGACCGAGCCGGGCGACTGCCGGGACAACTGATCGAAGACCGCCGGGTCGAGCGAGTTGATCAGGTCGATCTCACCGCGCCCGAAGCGCACCAGTTCCATGTCGCGGTTTTGCTGGATCTGCAGGTGAATGCGATCGAGATAGGGCAGGCTCTTGCCGGCCGAGTCCACCTTCCAGTAGTGCGGATTCCGGGCGAGCGTCACTTCGACACCGGGTTTGTATTCGGCCACGTAGAACGGGCCGAGCACGGCCTGGAGTTTCTTGGGGGAATTCCGCGAGAGCATTGCCACCTGGTCGAAGAGGCGGTCCAGACCCGAGACCGGCGCGGCGAAAGTGATCGCAACGGTGTCGGGCGAGGTCACGGCGATCTTGGGCGGCAGATTGCTGGAACGGAACGGATCGGCCGTGGCGGAATGCAGAGCGGGGTCCATCAGGCGGGTTACGGTGTAGGCGACATCGTCCGCGGTGAATGGCGTGCCATCCGAGAAGGAGATGCCGCGGCGCAGGTGGAAGGTGATGCGGCGGCCCTGCTGGTCGACATTCCAGGATTGAGCCAGTTCGGGAGTGAGTTCCTGGGTCTTGCGATTGACGCGCAGCAGCACACCGCCGGTAATGTAGCGGATGGCTTCCGAATTGTCGTCCTCCACCGCCAGCGGGTCGAAGGTTTTGGGGTCGGCGCGCAGGCAGAAGCGGAGCTCTCCGCCGGATTGCGCAAGTGACAGCGTGGCAAGCGTGGACGCGAGCAGGCTGAGGTGAAGGACGCGTTGCATCATACTTGTGACCCTCCCCAGGGAGTAATGAATTTGAAACAGAAGAGCGACAGGGCAATGGCGGCCGCGGGAGCGTAGGTCTCGGGACGTGCCAGCAGCGGATTTTGCAGTTCGCGCAGCAGCGTTCCCCATGTGGGAAGCGGCTCGCCGGCGCTGAGTCCAAGGAATCCCAGATTCGCTTCGGCGAGGATGAAGACTGGAATCGTGGTCCAGAACTGTGCAAGAAGCACGGGGCGCAGATTGGGCAGCATGTGACGGAGCAGCACCCGCCACTCGGGCGAGCCCTGCGCACGAGCCTGGAGAACGAAGTCCGAATCACGGAAGCCGCGGACGCCGGCGCGGACTACGCGGGCAGGAGCGGCCCATCCGAGCACGGCGAGCAGCGCGTAGGTGACGATCAGCGAAGTGATTGGCTCCACATTCAGCGGTAAGAGCGCGCGCGCCGCCAGCAGCAGAAAGAGCCACGGCAGCGAGAGCATGAGATCGAGCGCGCGGCGGACGCAAGCATCGCACCACCCGCCGAAATATCCGGCTGCGCCGCCTACCAGGAATGCGATGGAGATCGCGGCTGCCGCTGAAATGCCCGCGAGCAGGAGAGAGACGCGGGTGGCATAGAGCAGGCGAGTCAGACGGTCGCGCCCGAGTTCGTCGGTGCCGAGAGGAAAGTGAGTGGAAGGCCCGCTGTCGGCGACCTCGCGATTCTGCTGCGAGTACGACACGCCGGGGAAGAAACTCACCGCCAGCGATGCCGCCAGAATCAGGAAAAGCACAATGCGGAATAGCGAGGACATCATGCCGTCCTCCAGTCGGTGACCGCATTGACGACCTGGGTGAATAGCGTGATCAGCAGTGTGAGGGCGATCAACAACGGAAGATCGCGGGCGGTGGCGGCTTTCCAGGCGAGCTGTCCGAGTCCGGGCAGATCGCAAAGTGTCTCCACAGGAATCGCAGCTCCGAAGGCCATAAGCACGGAAACTCCCGCGAGCGCCAGGAACTCCGGAGCGCAGATCGGCATCACGTGGCGCAGCAGAATGCCAAAGGAATTGACTCCTTTGGCCCGGGCCGTGAGGATGTGGGGACGCTCGTAGACATCCTGGAGCAGATTGCGGACGGTATCGAAGAGGCGGGGAAAGAGGACGAAGGCAATGATCGCGCGGACGGGTCCGCCGAAAGCGAAGGTCACGACTGCGACTGCGGCGGATGGCAGACAGACGGCGCACGTGGAAGCGGCGCTCGTGATGCGTGCGACGGCGGAGCGGCGCGAGAGGACCGAAACCAGCGCGAGCGTGAAGGCCAGGGCCCATCCGCCAGCTACCCCCTGGATCATAAGGCCGAGGGTCACCGGAAGGCGCTCGGCGATCAACTCGCCGATGGGACGCTGCAATGAAGGAGACTCGCCGAAGTCGCCGTGGAGCATTCCTCTGAGCTGGGAGAAATAGAATCGGACGAAGTTGTGCCGGGGCGCGTGCTCGGCGCGTATGCTGGCGCGCGACTGTTCGCTCAGGCGAGGGTCGAGTTCGCGCTCGTCGGCATCGAATCCCGGACTGCTACGCACCAGGGCAGCAGTGAGCAGTCCGCCGAGTAAGGCCGTGGCGAGCAAAGACGAAAGGAATCGGTGTGGCGCAAACACTCCTGTTTGCCGCGTCGAGACCCTCGACGCTTTTCGGGCTTCCACCAGATCTGCTGGAAGCGCTGGTTCGCACTGGGAGAGTGTCGACGTTGGTGTGTGGCACAATTTGTCCTGGCCGCCGAATTGGCTGACACTCCGAAAAGCGTCGAGAAGAGTCTCGACGCGGCGAACAGGAGTGTTTGCGCCACGGTGCATCATTGATTCACCGCCACGGGGAGATCGGGCGCGAAGGAGCGCACGGCGCGTTTGGCGCGATACATACGCCGGTCGGCCTCTGCCAGCAGTTGCTCGGCGTCAGACCCGTCCGTGGGGAAGTACGCTTCGCCGATGCTCATCGTCATGTTGCCGGCGCCGGTCACCGATCCTCCTGCCAGCGCGCCGATGCAACGAAGCTCTCCGATGCGGCGCTGCATGCCATCCGCGTCGCTCGCCGGGAGCACCAGCACGAACTCGTCGCCGCCCATGCGCGCCACGTAGTCGTATTCGCGGCAACTGTCACGCAAGGCGTTGCCGACGGCGCGCAGCACGCGATTGCCCACCACGTGCCCATAGCGATCGTTGACGTCTTTGAATCCGTCCAGGTCGCACACGAGGACGGTGAGCTTCTCGTTGGTCCGCTTGCAGCGCGCCAGTTCGCTATCGAGACGCAGGAAGAGCGAGCGGGCGTTGGGCAGGTCGGTCAGGAAGTCGGTGGTGGCGCGAGTTTCGGCCTGCCGGTATTTCATGGCGTTCTCCATGGCCAGCGAAACCTTGGGGCTGATGGCTTGCAGCACGCGCACGTGATCGCTTGAGAAGGCATCGCGATCGGTTTGATAAAGCGTGATTACGCCAAGGGTTCCATTGAGCCCTGCCAGCGGAACCGCGACAGCCGAACGCAGAGTGGTGAACTTGCTGGGATCGTCCAGATAGCCCGATTCGACCGCAGGATTGCCGTTCAATACGGTGCGGCCGGTATGCGCCACCCATCCGGAGAGCCCCTGGCCGATGGGGATCTGTAGCGCCGAAAGAAACCGGAAACTTTCGCCGCTCACATATTCGGGGTGGAGGCGGCCCTCGCGGCAAACGTAGACCGCGATCGCGTCGAAGGGCACCATTCGCTTGAGGCGGGTCGCCACTACGGAGAGAGTCTCATCGAGGCTCAGCGAACTGCCCAGATCCTGCGTGAACTCGAGCAGCATCTGCGCCTCGATGCGCGCCGCCACGATGGAGTCGAGGAACTCGAATTCGTTGGCACTGCCTTGGATCTCGAGGGGTTCGGAGACTTCGAAGCCGGCATCGGGCGCATCCCCGCGATGCACCACCAGGTCAGTAGAGAGACGCGCCGCGGGCATGTTCTGGCTCGTGGCTTTGCGCTCCAGTTCGATGTATCGGCGCTGCAGGATGGCGACCACCGCCGGATCGAAGCTCTTACCTGCAAGGTTCGCGACTTCGGCCATGGCCTGATCGAGGGGCAGCGCGCGGCGATACTGCCGGTCGGATGCAAGAGCGTCCAGGCAATCGACCGCGGAAAGTATGCGCGCGCCGATCGGGATCTCCGTGCCGCGCAGCCCGTCCGGATAGCCGCTGCCATCCCACTTCTCATGATGCGAGCGCACGATCGGCACCACCGGATACGGAAACGCGACGCGCTCGAGAATTTCCGCTCCCACCACCGGGTGAATCTTCATCTTTTCGAATTCTTCGGGCGTGAGTTTGCCGGGCTTGGAGATGATGTGTTCGGGAACCGCAAGCTTGCCGATATCGTGCAGCAGGGCCGCTGCGCGCAACGCTTCGAGTTCGGAGGGCGGCAGGTTCATGTCCTGGGCGATTTCGACGGCATAGGTGCGGACTCGGCTGAGGTGCTCGTGTGTAGTGTGGTCCTTGGCATCGATGGCGAGCGCGAGCGCTTCGATGGTGCGCAGATGCAGGGACGCGATCTCTTCCACGTGCTTCTTCTCGTCCTCCAGGTGGCACAGGTACATGCGGTAAGAACGATAGATCACGTAGATCACAGGCAGAAGCAGGAGGATGCTCTGTGAGTGTCCGTGCTCGGTGAGCACGCTGAAGACCCAGGCGATGGAGGCGCCGAGCAGATAAAAGGGAAATGACCAGAAGTAGCAGTTGCGCCAGGTGTCGATCACCGACTTCCCCTCGGTGAGTGCGATCACTCCCGCGACTCCGGTGGTGTTCAACACGAAGTAGACCAGCGAGCAGGCAATCAGCAGGACCGGAGTGCCTTGGCCAAGACGTTGTGCGAACGGCCAGTGGTAGGTGTAGTAGGCGCCAAACACTGCGACCGCGATATTCAGCACGCTAAACACCGCTTGCACCGGCCGGATTTCGGCCTTCGGTTTCCACACGCATTGCACCAGAGCGCCCAGGCATCCCATGAGCATGGTCTGTCCCGCGCCCAGATCGAGCACGCCGATCAGGATGAAGAGGAAGTTGACGGACATGGTGCCCAGGATTCCGGGCAGGTTGACCTTGAGCGCAGAGGCGACGACGCAGATGATGACGTAGCAGGCGAAGCGCAGAGGATGCTGCATCTGCCAATTCGCCAAAAGCAGACAGGAGAGGCCAACCGCGCAAACGAAGCTGATATATAACCTGGCGCGCAAAGAAATGGCACTCTCCGGATTGCGGCTCATCAGTTCACCTCTCCGGCGGCACAAGCCTCGGCCTCCAATTCCTCGGGGTTCCGGCGCGCATCGGGGTTGTTATAAATCTTCAGCTTGCGGATGAGGGTGCGCTGGGAGATGCCTAGAATACGCGCTGCGCGGTCCTGGCGGCCTCCGGTTTCGGAGAGAGCTTCGAAGATGGCCTGCTGCTCCAGTTCATCGAGAGTGCGGCCAGTGATCATTCGCGCCGAGGGTGTGTCGCCGATTCCTTTGGGGAGGTCGCACAGATCGATGGCGCCGCCTTCCGCGCAAAGGGCGGCCTTCACGACGGCATTACGCAATTCGCGGACATTGCCGGGCCACGAATGGCTTCGCATCGCCTGCATCGCCGCGGGTGTGAATTGCAGATGCGGCGCCTCGCGATGAAGGAAGAAATGCGCCAGGGCCTCGACGTCGTCTGTGCGCGCGCGCAACGGAGGAACTTCCATTCGGGCCTGGTCGAGGCGATGGTAGAGGTCGCGGCGGAAAGTGCCTTTTTCGACCGCGGCTCGCAAATCGACATTGGTGGCTGCGACGATGCGCACGTCCACGGTGACTTTTCGTGTGCCTCCGAGGCGGTAATACGGCGTGCCATCCAGCACACGCAGCAGCTTGACCTGCATCTTGAGATCTAGTTCGCCGATCTCGTCCAGGAACAGCGTGCCGGTGTGGGCGACTTCGAAGAGTCCCTGTTTCATGGACTCGGCGCCGCTAAAGGCGCCCTTCTCGTGTCCGAAGAGTTCGCTCTCGAGCAGGTGGTCGGGCAAGGCGGCGCAGTTCACATCGACCCAGGGGCGCGTGCAGCGCAGTGAGTGATGATGTACGGCGCGCGCCACCAGTTCTTTGCCGCTACCAGTTTCGCCAGTGATAAGAACGGCGGCGTTACTCTTGGCGACGCGTTCCACCACTCGCATCAATTGCCGCATGGGAGGGCTGCAGACGACCGCGGTCATGCCTAGAAAAGAGTAGGTCGTGTCGTCGGACGCGGGCGTATTCTTGACTGGATACGAGTCTCGCTGCATCGTTCTCCCTTTGGGTAGAGTGTGACGGCGCACACTGAAAACGTGATGCCAGTATCTCGACTATGCCTGGCTGGAACAAGATTCAGACCTCCTATGGCGGTACCGGGGTCTGTAGGGTACCTCCTAGACGAAGGTTAGTAGGACGCTAATAACGAAGGAATAGACGGGGCGCTGAAGTTTGTTTACAGAACGACTCGAACCCGGACGCGCGGGAATCGCGGCCGGGTTCGCGGAGGACGTGCGGCGGCAAGCCGAAGCCCGCCGCATCATCGCCCGATCGATCTAGAGTTCCCCACACGACTGAGGCTTGCAACGGGGGTGTTTCCGCAACCTCGACGGGGACGCTCTGCATACTCAATTCTCTCCTTTGGGCAAGGAACTGCCCCACACCGCAGAGCTACCCCACACCGCAGAGCTGCCCCAGACTGCGGAGCTGCCCCAGACGGCCGAACTACCCCACACCGCGGAGCTGCCCCAGACCGCCGAGCTTCCCCACACGGCGGAACTACCCCAAACTGCCGACGAGCCGTAGGGTTCCAGGACGGTAGAGCCCCAGACGGCGGAAGTAGACATGGCCGGCGTCGCCCACCAGGCTTCGGAGAGGTTCGGCAGAACCAACGCCAAAGAGAGAAGCGGGATGTAGGTGACGCTGGGCGAGATGGCCGAACCGTATACGGTGTCGTTGTTCAAAACGGCGGCCTGCGCGTCCAAATATCCGGCGCCGACCGTGAACAAATCGTAGGTGCTGGTGTACGTCTTGCCGGTGGCCGGATCGGTCGTGCTGCTGTATATCGGGAAAGTCTTGGAGGCTGACTTCATCAGTCGCGCCTTAATCGTGTCGGGAGTGAGGCTCGGGTTCTTTTGCAGCATCAGCGCTACCGTGCCCGAGACAACTGGGGTCGCCATACTGGTGCCGCTGAGTTGGAAGTACCGGCCCGGACCGGCGTTGGTGGAGGTGGTGTATTGCGAGAGCGGAACCACGTTGCCGGGATACTCCGCGACCAGCGTCGATCCAGGCGCGAGGAGCGAGTCCACCAGGTTGCCTGGCGCTACGAGATCGGGCTTGGCGGTCAGGTCGATGTAGGTTGGACCTTTCGAGCTGTAGCTGGCGATCTGGTCGTCATTGCGCGTGTAGGTGCTCATGGTCTTCATGCATCCCACGGTAATGGCATGCGGACTGTTCCCCGGGGAGAGGATGGTCGCGTATCCGTTGCGGCCCAGGTTGCCGGCGGCGGTCACGACGACGATGCCTTTGGACCACGCAGCTTCCACAGCCTCGCAGAGCGGGTCGCTGCTGCAGCTTTCGTAAATGGGGCGGCCGAGCGACAGGTTGATGATCCGGATGTTGTACTGGCTCTTAAGCTGTATTGCCTGTTGAATGGCCTTGATGACGGCACTGTCGGTGCTCATGCCGTTGGCATCGAGCACTCGCAGGTCGATGATGTTCGCGTTGGGCGCGATGCCTTTGAAGGAGCGAAATGCGCCAGCACCATCCGAGGACGCGCCGTTGCCGGCGGCGATTCCGGCTACATGAGTTCCGTGGCCATAGTCGTCGCTCTGCACGCCCCCCGAGATAAAGCTCTGGCGATACACGATCCGGGACTGGGTACTGTTCGCTGTATTGAGATCCGGGTGGGCGTAGACTCCACTATCGATGATCGCGATCCCAATGCCGGTTCCGGTGAGGCCCATGTTCCAGTCGGCCTGCGCGTTCACGGCGCCGGCAGTGTAGTCGAGCATGCCTTCCAACTGCCGGTCGAGCGAGATGTAGGTGACATACGGTTGGTTGGACAGGTTAAGAATGTCGGCGGGGTGAAGGGTGGCGGTCCCGGCATTCAGCAGCGAGAAGACAGTGGTCAGGACATTGTTCAGCAGATTTGTGAGCCCACCCAGGAGTCCGCCCACAAGGCCTTGCGGCTGATATTGAACGATGACGTTGATGTTGCTATTGGAATTGCCAAGCAGCGGCAGGAGATCGGGCGAGATTTTGGAGTTATCCGCGAACGCCGTGCCCAGGGTCAGAAGAGTCATGAAGGCGGCGCACCGCGCGAGGAGGAGAGCGTTTCTAACGAAGCGTGACATTGCGAGCGGAATGGAGGCAAGTGTGCCGCCATTCACGAATCCGCCGTAAGTTGCTGAGAGCAAGGCAGGCGAAAGGTGCCTCCCGTGACGACTGTTAACTTTGGTATGCCAATCTGTCGGGCACGCGGGACAGAGTGTCATCGGAGCGCTGCGTCGGGGCGTGCACAGGCACATGTTTTGAAGCAGTTCGCAGGGAACGGATTATGGGCCTAATCGTGCATTCAGGGGTGCGGCACACACATGCTCACGGAGATCAATTTCGAACACGCCCACCTGCCGGTATTAGCCCAGATGGAGACTAAGAGAAACGACCGCCGATTTATCGTGAACCAGCCGGCATTGTTGTCGACGGCCGCCGCGCCGGGTCAGATCTGGCCCGCGCGGATTCGTGATATTTCGCGCCGCGGCATGCAGTTCGTGCTCGATCGGCCGTTCCTCAACGAGACACAAGTACTGATCTCCTGGAACGGGCGTGAGATCCGCGGAACCATCCGCTACCAACACAGGCAGGGTCTGGATTATCGGCTCGGCGTCGAACTCAGCTCTTCCTGGGATTCTCTGGTGAGCGATATCCTGGCGCAGCAGACGGAGGAGCTGCAGCAGTCCAATCTGGCGCTGGAAGAGCAGACGGCGGCCCTGCGGCGGACGGAAAGGGATCTGGTCTTGCACGCACAGGCATTGAAGAAGAGCAATCAGGAACTGGCGGTGGCGCTGGACGCGGCGCGCGAAGCCAGCGTCGCCAAGAGCCGGTTTCTGGCGAGCGTTTCCCACGAACTGCGGACGCCTCTCAATGGCATCATCGGATTCTCCCAGTTGTTACACGACGAAGTGGTTGGCCCCATGACGGCCGATCAGAAGGAGTATCTGACGGATGTCCTCAACTGTTCAAATCACCTTCTGACGCTGATTAATCATGTCCTCGACCTGACGAAGATTGAGGCCGGTAAAATGGAGTTTCATTACGAGCCGCTCGCGCTGGACGAGCAGTTGACCGAGGCGGTCGACAGCATGAAGGCACTGGCCGCTGCCAAGCGGCTTGATATGCGGCTAGTGCTGGGGCCCGAGCTGGGCATCGTGGTGGCGGATGCGGCCCGGTTACGTCAGGTGGTGATCAACTACCTCTCGAATGCCGTGAAGTTCACGCCCGAAGAAGGACGGATCACGGTGGAGGTGCGGAGGTTGTCGCCCCACCACTACCAGATCGCGGTGGAGGACAACGGGATCGGGATCAGCGAGGCGGATCTTTCGCGGCTGTTCACAGAATTCGGTCAGTTGGGCGCGAGCGAAAAGGCGCAGACGGGGACTGGGCTCGGCCTGGTGATCACGAAGCGCATCGTGGAGGCGCAGGGTGGACGAGTCGGCGTGGAGAGCGTGCTAGGAAAAGGAAGCAGGTTCTTCGCGGTGCTGCCGTGTGTGCCGAAGGGGTAAGAGATATCCTTTCGTCTTCCAAGGCGACCGCGAGCGCATACTTTTTGACGGTTTAAAACACTGGTTCGTAATTGTTAACGAGGCCGGGGACCTGCAGTAAGACGGATCAGAAAGTCGAGCTGATGCCAGTTCCAGCGGATCGGATCGCCCACTCCGCCCAGAGTGTCGCCCACCCAGCGGGTGTAACGGATCTCGGGCCCCATCGCGAGCCTGCCGGCCCGGAACTCGACCCCGCCCGCAACCACCGGAGCGAGCGCGACGCGGTGTTTGAGCACCATCGGCCGGGTGAATCTGGACTGCTGCAGCTCTATTGGATTGTTCAGCGAAACGTTGTTGTAAAAGGTTTCCGTCTCGTTCATGCCGACGAGATGGCGGAACGAACCCCCCACTGCCACATACGGCACGAAGGAGCGCTTGCGAACCAGGTCCACTTTCAGGAGGAGAGGAATCTCGAGCGACCCACCGGTGCCGCGGAAATGCGTGAAAGTCAGCGGGACGGGGTATCCGGCGAAGGAGTTGTAGTCGTATCCATAGCGGCGGTAGAGCACATCGGCCGTCAGCGCGAAACGCCCCGTCAGACGCGCCCCCACCGTTCCTCCCACTACGTAGCGGCGAGTCGGCGACCGATCATCGAAGACTCCACCGAAGCGCCCGCTGTACTCGTAGGTCCGAACTGTCTCCGTGATCGGCACTCCAGCGACCACTCCAGCCATGATCGGCGGGGTTTGCGAGAAGCACCGGCCCGCACAACTCATGAATAGAAGCAGCAAAGTTCCGATACGACGGCAGGCGTTCCCGGGGTCGCGCATGGTCCGTGCGACTCTAAGACCTTCAGGATTTGGGAAACAACTACACCCGAACAGCTAAAGGCGCCCCTCGGCGGTTGCGTGGTTCGCCTCCCGCGCGATCTTGAGATCGTGAATGTCGAAACCGATGCCGATCCATCGGACGATCGTCCCGCTGCGGTCTCGCTCGGGGCGGTGCAGTCCGCGATGCCATCTCCACATCCCGTCAGAGCCGCGCCTCACGCGATATTCAAACGACTGTTCCGTGCCCGAAGCGATCGCCTGGCGCCACATTTCCGCGATCAATTCCAGGTCCTCAACGGGAAGCACCTTGGACCAATCGGCCGTGCCGAGATCGCCGGCTGAGAGGCCGGTGTATTCGTACCAGTAGTCGTTGATGAACTGGACTTCGCCGAAGCTGCGAGCGATCCAGACAAACTGCGGAAGGGCATTTGCCAGCGAGCGCCATCGCTCTTCGTTCCAGCGCAGCGCGGCCTCGGCGGTCTTCTGCTCGGTGATGTTGCGAAAGAGCACGAAAATCCCGCCATCCGGGGAGGGGAAACATCGTCCTTGAAACCAGCCTCCGAGAAACGGGAGATACTCCTGGGATTCGTGGGCAACGCGCTCTTCCATCACACGCCGGCAGGTCTGCTCCGCCGTGGTGCCGAGAAGTTCGGGGTATTCCTCCCAAAGGCATCTGCCCAAAAGACTGCCGGACTGGCGCCGCAGAATAAATTCGGCGTTCCGATTGATTCTGGTAAAGCGCCATTGTGCGTCCAGTAGGGCAAAGCCGTCGTCGATACTGTTGAGCAGGTTCAAATCGCTCGATGTCGCGGGAGTTTCCGTTTGAGACGAGATGCCCTGCCCGCTGCGGATCCTCAGCAGTTCCGATTCGAGCTCTTGGACCCGTCGACGCAGACTCTCGATTTCCAAAGACTCGGCCTTCATGCTCTGGGGAGGCCCTGGCATATGAAGAGGTGCAACTGCATTTATGAATATTCCGTTACGGGATACGCCCCCGCTTATTTTACCTCAGCGGAACGAGTGGTCAAGACGTCGCATTTTGCCAATTTGCCAACGCGGTTCACCCGTGGATCGGCCACGAATTCAAAGGCACGCGCCGGAATTGTGAAATTGTTCGCCGCCATCCACATGTGATCTTGAAACGGTTCTCGATCGTCTGTTTGCTAATGGGTGAGTGTGTTTCTTCTATATTGCTCCTCGGGCGTGCTGGCGTAAATTGGGAATGCGAGGGGAGAAATGCATACGCGCCACGGCAACAGCGAGCGGGAACGTACGATTCGCAGGCAGCCATTCAGCCCAAACTCCATTGGCAAGGGATCGCGGACCCGTGGCGCGACCAAAGTCGAGAGCGTCTGCCCATATTGCGCGGTGGGGTGCAGCCAGCTTATCTATGTCAGGGATGGCGCGATAGTAGATATCGAAGGCAATCCGGAGAGCCCGATCAACGAAGGCACGCTCTGTCCCAAGGGCGCCAACACATTCCAGCTCGCAAACAATGCGCATCGCATCAAGAAAGCACTGTATCGCGCGCCGTATTCCGATCACTGGGAGGAGCGGCCCCTCGACTGGGTGATGGATGGCATCGCACGGCGCGTAAAGGAAACGCGCGATGCCACCTTCGTTGCCGAGCGGGATGGGGCTGTTTTGAATCACGTCACCACCATCGCCTCACTGGGCGGCGCGACGATGGATAACGAAGAAAACTACCTGATCAAGAAGCTGCTGAATGGCGGCTTGGGAATTCTCTCCATCGAAAATCAGGCCCGTATTTGACACAGCGCGTCGGTGCCCGGTCTGGGCACTTCATTTGGCCGTGGCGCGGCTACCAGCTTTCAGGAGGACTTGCAGAATAGCGACTGCATCCTCATCATGGGATCGAACATGGCGGAGGCGCACCCAGTCGGATTCCGCTTCCCCTTGAAGGCACGCGAGCGCGGCGCCACGCTGATTCATGTGGACCCGCATTTTTCGCGCACATCGGCGATGTGCCAGCAATATGTCCCGATCCGAACGGGTTCCGATATTGTCTTTCTCGGCGCCCTGATCAACTACGTACTTCAGAATGAACGATGGTTCCGCGAATATGTCCTGGCCTTCACCAACGCCGCCACGATCATAGGCAATGACTATCGCGACGCCGAGGATCTGGACGGCCTGTTCTGCGGGTACGATCCGGAGCGGCGGGCGTACCATCCGGGGCGAGGCTGCTGGAACTACGAAGGCGAACCGAAAGACGAACACCCCACGCAGAATCCAATTGAGATCAAAGCGCAGTCATTCAGTGAGCGACTGGGCGGGATCAGCCACCCTCAGCCTCCCAGCGATCCGACCCTGCAACATCCGCGCTGTGCTCTCAATATTTTGCGTCGCCACTACAGCCGCTACACCCCCGAAATGGTCGCCTCCACCTGCGGCTGCACGAAGGAGGAGTTTCTGCGTGTCGCCGAGGCGGTCTGCGCGAACTCCGGGCGGGAGCGCACCACGGCAATCGTCTACGCAGTCGGCTGGACGCAGCATTCTACCGGCGTGCAGATGATTCGCGCCGCCGGCATCCTGCAACTGCTGCTAGGCAATATCGGAAGACCGGGCGGCGGAATCATGGCGATGCGCGGGCACGCCAGCATTCAGGGATCGACGGATGTCCCGACGCTCTACGAACTCCTGCCCGGGTACATTCCGCAACCTGCGATCCTCAAGGATCACGGCTCGCTCAAGGCCTTTCTGCAATCGGAACGGGTGGAGCACGGATACTGGGTGAATCTGCCGAAGTTTATGGTCAGTCTCCTGAAGGCATGGTACGGCGATGCCGCGCAACCCGGGAACGATTTCGGATTTAACTGGCTGCCACGTCTGGACGGCGACTATTCGCACCTCGCCACTTCCATTCGGATGTCGCAGGGCGGCGTGAAGGGCATGTTTCTGTTCGGGCAGAATCCCGCGGCGGGCGCACCCAACGCCGTACTCCATCGGGCCGCGATGAAGAAGCTGGAATGGCTTGTAGTGCGCGACTGGTTCGAAATCGAAAGCGCCTGCTATTGGTACAAAGGGCCGGAGGGACCCGATCCGAAGAGCATCGGCACAGAGGTGTTCTTCGTCCCCGCAGCTTCCTCCCCGGAAAAGGAAGGCTCGTTCACCAATACACAGCGGTTGCTGCAGTGGCACGACCGGGCGATCGATCCTCCGGACGACTGCCGCTCGGATGCAGCGTTTCTTTACGATCTGGGAAAGCGTCTGAAGAAACTCTACGCCGGCTCGACCGCAGCCCGGGATCAGGGACTTCTTAATCTTACCTGGGACTACGATTACGACAGACCGCCCATTTTGCCGGACGGGCGCCTGAGCCGGCTCTCCGACGAACCGGATGTCGCGAAGATCCTCAAGGAGATTAACGGGTACACAGTGGCGGATCGCCGCCAGGTGAAGGGATTTTCCGAGTTGAAGGACGACGGCAGCACGGCATGCGGTTGTTGGATCTACAGTGGCGTCTTTCCCGACGAAAATCACAATCGGGCGCAGGACCGGAAACGCACGCCGGGCCTTTATACCAGCCCCGAATGGGGGTTCGCCTGGCCGCACAATCGCCGCATGATGTACAACCGGTGTTCGGCGGATCCCGAGGGACGTCCCTGGTCGGAGCGCAAGAAATATATCTGGTGGGACGAAACCCAGGGCCGTTGGACCGGCGCTGACGAGCCTGATTTCGAGCCCACCAAGTCCCCGTCCTACCGGCCTCCCGAGGGTTCAACAGGGATGGCATCCATCAGCGGCGACGCGCCTTTCATCATGAAGCCCGATGGCCGCGGCTGGCTCTTCGCGCCCGCGGGCACCAAGGATGGCCCGCTGCCGACACACTACGAGCCCATAGAATCGCCTCTCCTCAATCCACTTTATTCTCAGCAGGAGAATCCGACCACCAAGCTGTATGATCTTCCCCTGAATCAAAAGGCGCCCGCAGCCGATCCTCGATTTCCCGTGGTCGCGACGACTTACCGGGTCACTGAACACTATCTCAGCGGGCCGATGAGTCGCTTCAACAGTTGGTTGAACGAACTTCAGCCCGAAATGTTCATTGAGATCAGTCCGGAACTGGCGGAATCGCGCGGCATTCGCCATGGCGAGTGGATGGTGGCGTGGAATCTCCGAGGGGCAATCGAGGCCCGCGCGATGGTGACCCGGCGCATCCGGCCTTTAACGATCGAAGGCTGCACGGTTCATCAGATTGGGGTGCCTCTGCACTGGGGCTTCGCGGGGGAAACGACCGGCGGCATGGCCAACGATCTCACGGCCATCGTGACCGAGCCGAACGTCAGCATGCATGAAGGAAAGGTGTTCCAGTGCGAAGTGAGGCCCGGTCGGATAGAGGTGCACCACGACAGACCGCTCGAACCATGCCCCAGACCCGAAACCGGTCCCACTCCCGGGACGCCGCGCCCGAAACAGCCCGAAGGACAGTTCAAATGAATCCCGAAATCATTGACGTGTGGAAGCGGCCACCTGCGCCCGAACCCCGTGAGGAGATGGGCTTCTTCACGGACACCACGCTTTGCATCGGCTGCAAGGCGTGCGAGGTGGCATGCAAACAGTGGAATCAGTTGCCGGCCGACGGCTTCCGCTGGACCGGCATGAGCTACGACAACACGGTCGCATTGAACTCGGTGACCTGGCGGCATGTTGCGTTCGTCGAGCAATTCGATCGCGATGGCCAGCCCTCGCGCTGGCTGATGATGAGCGACGTTTGTAAGCATTGTGTCGAAGCGCCGTGCCTGGAGGCCTGTCCAACCGGTTCTCTGATCTACAACGAATTCGGAAGTGTCTACGTGCAGCAGGATGTCTGCAATGGCTGCGCCTATTGCGTCGCGGCGTGTCCCTTTGGCGTCCTCGACCGCAATTCCGAGGACGGCCGGGCTCACAAATGCACGCTCTGTTACGACCGGCAAAAGGACGGCATGACGCCTGCATGCGCCAAGTCGTGCCCCACCGAGTCGATCCAGTTCGGCCCAGTGAGGGAACTGCGGGAGCGCGCGCGGGAGCGCGTCCGCGAACTGCATGCTCGGGGCGAAACGGATGCTTATCTGTATGGCGATGAGGCATCGGGCGAATACAGCGCGCTGAATGCATTCTTTCTGCTGAAGGACCATCCGAACGTCTACAATCTGCCCGAAGCGCCGCATCGCCCCGCTGCCCAAATGAAGAAGAATTATCTCGCCAGTTTTGCTGTTTCGATCGCGATGGCCGCGGTTTCAGCCCTCTGCTTCGCCCGAGGAAAAGCATGAGCAGCCAGCTTGCTCTCGAACCGATCCCCGCGTCACTCCTACCTCCGGCCGGGAATATGCTACGCATCGGTGCTCCGGGCAGGGCGCCGGAGCCCACCTATTACGGGCTGCCGATGCTCAAAAAGCCTCTTTGGAGCTGGGAAATCGCGCTCTACTTTTTCGGGGAGGGCATCAGTTCCGGATGCTTTGTGCTGGCCACGGCGGCGGAGTTCTTCGGCGGAAAAGACTATGCGAGGTTCATCCGGGTCGCGCGCTTTGTTTCGTTCGCGACGATGATCCCCTGCCCGCCGCTATTGATCGCGGACCTCGGACGCCCGGAGCGGTTTCTGCACATGCTGCGCGTGTTCAAACCGTCGTCTCCAATGAATCTGGGCGCGTGGGCCCTCACCGGCTTCGGTGTCCCGGTGACGATCCTGGCGCTCGCTCATGCACCTGGCCTGGTGCCACGCCCATTCCGGCTTTTGCTCAGGCGGGCACCGGCTAAGTGGCTGGTGCTCCTGGGACTGGGGCCGGCGTTCATCATGATGTCTTATCCCGGAGTGCTGCTTGCCACGACAAGTACGCCGATCTGGACGCGGACCCGTGCCCTGGGCGCTCTCCTGGCGTCCAGTTCGATGGTGACCTCGGCAGCCGCTCTGGCGCTGGCTTCGGCGATTCATCCTTTTATGGACGACTTCGCGCGCGAGGCTATGCGCAAGATCGAGACCGCCGCGCACATTTGCGAGACGGGTGCGTTGGCCGCATATCTTCTCGAGACAGGCCGCGCCGCCGATCCCATCGTCCGCGGCTCGCAGGCACGAAACTTCTGGTATGGGGCAGTCGGATGCGGGCTGGTGTTACCCTGGCTGATCCATCGGGCGAAAGGAAAAAAGCCGAGGCGCGCCGCCACCATCGTTTCCGCGCTGCTCACGCTCGCCGGCGGACTCGCTCTGAAGTGGTCGATCGTGCACGCCGGGCACGAATCGGCACTGGATGGCGATGCCAATCGGCGCGCCACGGCCGCCTCGCCCCGGAATCCCGGATGGCGGCCGTCATTAAGTTGAACCCGGCGCTGCCGGTGCGGATCACGCGTTCGTCAAAGAGCGCACACGCGTGTCCCGCAGCCAGACGCCTGCCCAGAGGAGCGCTCCGAAAAGCACCGGAAACACCGATTCGAACTGGCTCGAAAGGGCGCGCACCTGAATCGCGACAGCGCCTCCCAGGTATCCCGTCAGAAGGACCGCGCCAAGCACCCGAGTCCGCGGGAGCGCATAGAGCAACGTGAACGCGATCAGAAGAGCTCCGGTGCCGAAGATGGCCGACTCGGGATATCCCAAACGCACCGTAGCTTCCACGACGAAGACCGGTTTGAACACCTTCATCACGCCGTCCATCAGGAGAAACAGAATGGCGAGCCAACTGATGATGCGGCCTGTCCACAATGCTTTTTTAGAGATGGCGCCTTGATTTGCAGTTCGCGCGGCCATCGGTCCAACAGACGCTTGGTTGAGATAGGCAAAAGAAGTCATATTTCGAATTTTGGTGGGAAGAGCGTTTTGCGCTTCCCCATCCCTCCACCTCTTAGTCGAGGCGGAAACGCCGAGATCGACGTCCCAGCATTGAAATAATTCCCGAAATCTTCACCGCCGCAGATACATGCCGCCATCGATTACGATCAGCTTGTTGTCCTCCATCGGGTAGCGGTAGAAGGAATGCTCCTCCCGGCGTCCGCCGCTATACGTCAACTCCAGGGTCTTTCCGGTGATGCGATAAGTGCCGGTGCCGGACGAGGTGCTTGAAGTGGTCCCGGCGGCGACAGGCCCCGCGTTGACGGAACCGGTGAAACCTTGGGCGCGGAACTGCCCGTCGGACGTGAAAGAGATGCTGTGACTTCCGCTCACGCCACTGCCCTTCGACGTGGTCGTGTAGGACGAGTTGCCGAAAGTCCCTGCCAGACGCAAATTATCGCTCGATGCGATGGGATAGTAAGCCGTGCCGGCCATCGTGATGGAGTTTCGGTCGCGCGAGAACGGCCAATTCTCCGGCGACCGCGCCTTGATCGCCCACACCAAGTGAATCCGGCCGCCGCTAATCGTATAAGTGCCGTGATTGCCCATCCGGTTGGGGTCCGGGGCGCGATCGAAGGCGTCCATAGTCATTCCCTTCGGCAGCGTCCATCCCCAGTACACGCGCCCATCCGGAAAGAACCGATAGTACGAGTAACTGGCCGCGAAGTTCCAGTTCCCGCTGTTCGGATTGAATGAATTTGAGCTCTCACTGCCTACATACCAGCCCGAAAGGCCGCCTCCAAAAACGTCTGCGTCCGGTGCGCTCTGAGTTCCCGGTGCAGGAATCGCCCCGGAAAAGCGAATTCCCGAGACGAATAGTGCGAGATCCGGTGTGAAGCGAGTCCACGCCTGCTTATCTGCCGCCTCTCCCAGAATCATTTCGAGTTTGCCGCCCGCCTGAAAGCCGAGGAAGAGCCGATATTGAGTGACCCCGGATCGGTCGCGGATCGTCTCCAAACGCCCAAGCCCGGGTAGAGCGTTACCAAGATGCATGGTCTGCGAATATCCCGCGTTGACCATTTGCTCCCCACTACGAGTTTGCGCATTTATGGCGGCGTTAAACGACTGCGCAAAATCCCCTGCCAGCGGTTTGGCCGGCAGAAACGTTAGAACGACAGAAGTGTTGGAATTCGGCACCGGCGCTACGAGTTGTCGGCCCTCAGGGCCTTGCTGTTGATGCCAGGTATTGGGCCTTTGGTATAGAAAATCGCCGTATTGGTCGGCGGCCAGAAGTCGTACTACCCCCGCGAAAAAGACAAGAGCATGTCGGGGCATCATTTTTGGTTTGCGTTCCCTCCCCGAGATGCCCTACGTAACAAAAGCGAACCGAGATTTCGGGCGGCGTGATCGTTATCACGGACCGATCGTGTCGAGTATCAATTGACGGCTGGACGCTCTGCGTGATAGACCACCAGAATCTCGACGGGTCCTTTCGCAGGCTCCAGCCGCAGACCGAGTTGGTCCTGTACTGCGGCGAAGATCGAAGGGGCCGCGTTTGGGTCAATGGCGGCTCCGCGCCCCGGATCGCCGGAGGGCGCCGAAGGGATCCCCGCGGTGGCATCGTCTGGCGTGAACTCCAGCCGCAGGTCAAAGGGTTCCCTGATCCCAGTCTTATCGTTGACAGGCCTGCCCAAGCTTCTCGAGAGAGCCCGGATCAACTCCGTCATCGGAACCTTGCCGCCATGGATGCCGGACCACAAAGTCCGGGCCCGCAGCCTCCAGTACACGCCCACACGGCAGCGTGCGCGGCGGCAGCGGAACACCGGGCTCGGATGCCATGCAACTTCCCTCCTTCGCTGGAGTTCCGACCCACCCTTCGCCACCGTCAGGTTGTATACCGCCATCTCCTTCGTCTCCCGACGGATCTGGAGCTGAAGGCGCTCGGCGAGAAGCGTCTTGAGCATCCGGTAGATTTCTGCCGGCGTGGTTTCCGTGCCGGCCTTGGCGTCGATGCTGGATCCATCCGTCTGCAGCCACGCCGGCCCACCTGCAATCTGAAAATCCTGAACGCCGTATGCGTTTTGGGTCAGCATTCGAAGCGTCGCATTTTCGGCAATCAAGCCGCCCCGGATTCAGTTTGATCTTCCTTGCCGCGCACTCCCGCGCCGGTCAATTTCAACGACGGAACGGAATGCGACGTGCTATTCGTTAAGACATGGGACGAGTTACGCTTGCCATCGCTCTGGCTGCCTGTTTGGTCTCCTGCCGCACACAATCCACGCGCGCGGGCTCGGAGCCCCGTGAGGTACCTACCGGATCGGTCCGATCCATGGAACCGATCCTTTCCTACGCCGACGTCGTCGACCACGTCGCGCCCGCGGTAGTGACAATTCGCTCATCGCGCCGCGTACGCGCGCCGCAACAATTTCCCTTCTTTGACGACCCGTTCTTCCGCCAGTTTTTCGGCGGCGCCTCTCCTCGAGGCCGCGGAGGTTCGCAGGTGGAACACGCCTTGGGTTCCGGTGTAATCGTCCAGGCAGACGGGCATATTCTCACCAACCACCACGTCGTCGACGGAGCTGAAGATATCACGGTGGACCTCAACTCCAATCACACTTACTCGGCGAAGTTGGTGGGTTCGGATGCTCCCAGCGATTTGGCGGTGCTGAAGATCAGTGCCAGCGACCTTCCCGTGCTCGAACTCGGCGATTCCGACAAGGTGCGCGTCGGCGATGTGTGCCTCGCGGTCGGGAATCCTCTGGGAGTCGGCGAATCGGTCACGGCGGGCATCATCAGCGCGAAAGGGCGGTCCACCGACAACGTGGGTGGCGGCAGCTTCCAGGACTTCCTGCAAACCGACGCTCCTATCAATCAGGGCAACTCCGGCGGCGCACTGGTGAACACGCGCGGCGAGCTCATCGGTATCAATTCGCAGATTGTTTCATCCAACGGAGGCGGCAACATCGGAATCGGATTCGCGATCCCCTCTAACATGGCCAAGACGGTCATGACGCAACTGATGGGCAAGGGTAAAGTGCAGCGCGGCATGCTGGGCGTCGGCATCCAGCCGATCACCGCGGAGCTCGCTCCCAACTTCGGACTGAAGGAGCCGCGCGGCGTTCTGGTGAATTCCGTGAATGCGGGAGGACCCGCCGACAAGGCCGGCATTAAGAATGGTGACGTGATTTTGCAACTCAACGGCAAAGACGTGAATGACCCCAACTCTCTGCGCAACGCGATCGCGGCGGCCGGTCCGGGTACCGAAGTTACGCTGACGATCCTGCGCGGCGGCAACCAGCAGCAGGTGAAGGCGCGTCTGGTGGAACTCACGGCCGATTCTGCGCGCGCCGTCGAAGAGCAGGGCGGCGGCGACACGTCCGCCAGCTCGAAGCTCGGCATTAGCGTGGTTCCGATCACGCCAGAGATCAGTCAACAACTCGGTCTACGCCGCGGAGCACAGGGAATGGTAGTGGAGTCGGTAGATCCCGACGGGCCCGCCGCGCGTGCCGGCCTGCAAAGCGGCGATGTGATTCAGGAAGTCAATCGCCAACCTGTCCGTTCGGCCAGCGACATTGCGGCGGCCCTGCAAAAATCAGGCGATCGCGCGCCCCTGCTGCTCATTAATCGCGGCGGCCAGATGGCGTACGTGTCGGTACCGGCGCGATAAAGGCACCGCTCCGTTACCGTCGCGGCTCGCTTGCGGCGATGTGATTCAGGAAGTCAATCGACAGCCTGTCCGTTCGGCCAGAAACATTGCGGCGGCCCTGCAAAGTCAGGTGATCGCGCGCCCCTGATGCTCATCAATCGCGGCGGCAGATGGCGTACGTATCGTTTGCGCCAGAAATAGACCGGAGCCACGGCCAGCTTGATGATGGCCGCATAGACAACGATGTTCCCACGGCGTCCGCCGGCGCAATTCCAAAAAGCAGAATCAGAATCGGGGTTGTAATCGAGCCGGCACCCACTCCGGTGAGCCCTACGGCCATTGCGACGATGAATCCAACCAGGATGTCTCATGCCCTCAGGACAATTTGATCCTGTCGTACACGACAATCATCCTAAAGTCTATTGGAGATTAGATGATTGAAAGAATCCCGGCGGTAGGTGTGTTTACGAGCCGCGACCGTGAGGGAGCGTTGCCGCCACGCCGATAAAACAGCCAAGACCACGCGCTGCTCGCAAGCGCACGTATCCCGCGAAACGCATTTGTGTAGCTTACGAGCCGCGACCGTGAGGGAGCGTCACCGCTCTCATGATTCATGTCGCTTGCTGACGCGCGCGGCTCGCAAGCGCACGTATCGCGCGAACCTATTTGGGTAGCTGCAAGCGTTAACTTAACTTACTGCCCGATGGACCTGCGTCGTGCCCGACACCGGCCCTGCGTAGATTCGCTCGTGGAACTCCACAAACCGCATGATCAGCTTCGCCGGGACCTCGCTCGCGAGCTGCAAAGTGACGTCTCGACAAAGGCGGTCGAGGTATCGGCGGCTATTGGCGAACATGCCCGCCAGGTAGTCCAAACGATCGCAGAATCGCGGAATCGACACTTGCAGGGGAAGCTCCCGCAATCCGTGGAGGCAGACGTTGCCCTCCGGGCGCTTAACGTCCGGAACGATCCGGGCCAGCCAGGTTGCAAAGTTCTCTGCCTCGGCGTACAGCACGGATCCTAGATCGCCCGCGCTCTGTCCAGCGGTCTTCCGGTCCAGGACACGGGAGAACTGACCGCGCACCCAGTCGTTCGTGAGCAGCGGAGTGCCCACTTCCTTCAGCAGACGAACCATCATCGCGGCGACACTCACAGCTTCCGCGAATGCCCCCTCCGAGGGAAGCTCGGCCAAGGTTTCGAATCGCAGCAGCGGTTCGATCGTCGCCACATAGAACGTCAGTACCGCCATCAGCCGGCGCGACGCCGGCGCCGATCCGTCCGCCGCGAGCATTGCGCCGCGCCGGAACCGGTCCATCAGCCCCTGCGTGACCATCGGACCCAGCCAGCGATGCCGGACCGACGATGCCGCCAGGCGGCAGCTCTCCGCCTTGGTCACCAGCAGAGGCCACAACCCGCCATCGATCGCTTCCACCGAACCGCGGCCCGTCTCGAGCACGTATAACTCCGCCACCGTCTGAAACCGGCGGGCATCCCGCGACGCCTGAAATAGAGAGGTGCTGGAAGCCAGCGACTCGGCCTCCTTCAACAAGTCCGCGGCACGGTACTTCTCACCCGCCAGGCATTGGACGGTGGCGCGGTTAGAGGCCGCTACCAGCGCCGCGGCGGACGGGCCGGAGAGCTTTTCCGACAGCTCTTCCAGCACCTGGTAGGCCGCCATCGGCAGCGCGTGACGCATCATCTGCTCTTCTGGCCCGCCGTCCGCGATGCCATTTAGTAAGCCGACGAGCAGCCTTGCGTTTTCGTCAATGCCGCTGAGGTCGAGCCACGCCTCCAGTTGCGGATTACGCTCCGAGCAGGCCCACTGGAAAAGCCCGGGAGCGGGGAAGTCCCGGCGAATTGATCCAGCAGGGATTGCAGCCGCTCGATGAGCGCTCGGCGATGACTCGCCAAGGGGCCGGTTTCAGGATTGGTTATAGCTGCGGCCTTGGTCCGATGCCCGGTCGCGGCTGAAGAGGGGTAAATCTGGCGAATGGGGGCAGTGGATCTCATACACTCGAACATGCGGAAGATTCCGCCCCGCCGGCTAGCAGCTTCTCAAAAGAATTCGAATTAAATTTCCCGCTGTTTGAAGAACCAGAGCCAGTAGTACTGGTCACCCGCGCCATGGTCGTAGCGCATCTCAAATCCGCAGCGCTCCGCCATCGCGCGAGCATCCTGTTCGGTAAAGGAGACTCCCACCCAACTGCCCTCATCTTCCGGTTCGGTTTGCGGATCGCCCTGCACCTGGAATTTGAACAACGCGCCCGGGCGCAGCAGACGATTCACCTCGCGCACGTAGTTTTCGATGATCTCGCGGCTCGGAATATGCTGGAACACGATCATGGAAAAGGCGAAATCGAGCTGCGGGCGCCGGCCGATCCCCAGCCGGTTCCACCAATGATCCTGCACCACCGACAGATCCCGTCCATTGTTGCGAAAAATGCGCGCGTTCGGGTAACTGTGTAGCGCGGCGCGCGCCTTCTGCACCATCTCTTCGCTGATATCCACCGCATAGACCCGTCCGAAGTGACCGGCCAAGGCGCGAGTGATGCGGCCAGCACCGCATCCGATCTCGAGCACCTTCATCTCCTTGGGATCTTTGCCCTGGCAGATGTTACCGGGATCGTTTAGGATGTGCTCCGCCAGAGTTGCCTGGCCTGACTGGTAGAACTCCTCCTCGGTCCACTGCTCCTTGCCGGTGGCGATGTAGTATCGGGCATTTTCACGCGCCCGCTGGTCCCAGTCGCGCCGCATGCGGTCGAGTTGCTTCGAGATCTGTGGGTCCTCCATGCCGCCTATTGTAGCGAGGTGCGTATGTGGAAGCTCGATAGCAGCCTATTGGGTGGCTGGCGGTCCGAACCAGGTGGTCAGCGCGTTGGCGAGCCCCTGCCGGGTCAGATCTCCCACCCAAGCCACATATCCGTCGGGCCGAATCAACACCGCGCCGGGAGCAGGAACCGCTCCGAGCACCGGAAGTTGCCACATACCGGCATATTCGGCGTCCACCAACCGCACGCGATCTGCCCATGGACCGATGTCAAAGCCGCCAGGCTTACCAAAGTTGAGAAGCACGGGACGGGCAGCGTGCAGCAAGGTGAAGACCCGCAACGGGCCGTTGGAAGGGCCCAGATCGAGATCGGGCATGCGGCGTCCAAGCAGCGGATGTCCCTCGCCGCGGCCGTAATGAACGTCCAGACCAGACATCATCTCGAAGTATCGCCGCCGAGCCGCGTCCACCTGAAGCAGCTCACACATCATTTCGCGCAAGGCCCCGCTACGGTCGTCACTGCGGTCGACTGCGGTGAGCGCCATGGTGTTCCGCAACACGCGGGCACCGACCGGGTGCCGCTCGGCATGATAGGTCTCCAAGAGGCTCTCTGGCGATGTCCCATGGACCACCTGGGCAAGCTTCCATCCCAGATTCACCGCGTCCTGCACACCGATGTTGAGTCCCTGTCCACCTACCGGTGAATGCACATGCGCTGCGTCGCCGGCCAGCAGCACGCGTCTGTCCCGGTAAGACGCTGCCTGCCGTGCCATATCGGTAAACCTGGAGATATAGCTGGCGCTGCGAAGACCGAAATCCGTCCCATAGACGGCGATCAGCGCCTCGCGGACGTCACTTAGGGTCGGCTCGTCGCAGCCACCGACGTGCGGTTCACTTAGTACGACGCGCGCACCCTTGCCGTCCTCGAGCCTGGCAATGGCGTTGATGCCCTTTTCACTACGGCGGAGGCCCCACTCTGGATCTTCGGCCGTCTCGACTTCGGCAATCAAGTAACTGGTTGACTGATCCCAGCCGGGGAAATCGATGCCTGCTTTCTTGCGGATCAGGCTGCGCCCTCCGTCACACCCAACCAGATACTGCGCTCGCAACGATTGGCCGTCGGACAGCTCGATGTCGACGCCGGTCTCATCCTGTGCGAAACTCGTCACCTCAGATCCGCGATAGATCGGCACCGCCAGTTCGCCGACCCAGTCGGCCAGAATGCGCTCGATGCGGTTCTGCCAGAGCGCGAGATAGTAGTTGTGTCGAGTCGGGAGGTCGCTGATGTCGAGCATGGTACGCGCGAAGGGCGCGCTCCGATGCACCTGCCCTTGAGAAAGGAAACGATCGGCGATCCCCCGTTGATCGAGTACTTCGATGGTGCGTGCGTGCAGCCCGCCTGCGCGTAAGCCGGAGACGTCTTGGTTTTCGCGGCGCTCGGCGATGGCGACGTTGACCTGAGCCAAAGCCAATTCGCCCGCCAGCATCAGTCCGGTCGGACCTCCTCCGGCGATCACCACTGTATGTTCAATCATCGCCACACCCCGGTCGGGATCATGCTCCCTGCGAGCGGCGCTTCACGTTCTTCGGGAGAAGAGGCATGCAGTTGCCCGAGGCGGTGGTAGGGGATGTCGATTCCGGCGAGACCAAACTGCGCGGCTTTCTCCGCTGTGATCGACGCATCAAAACCGTTGGCTAGTTTTGGCATACACTTACTAGGGTTATGCAGATCGGGCTGCGAAGTCGACCGCTTCTATCGCTTCATTCCGGCTTATATCTCTCTTATTATCAATTGGTTGGAGTTTCTCCGGATGGGCTGCTATCCTGGAATTGGGGACGAAGTCGTGCCCCGCTGTGACTTGAGGGCATCTTTGATGGTAGTCGGGCTGCCAAACCTCCCCAACCACCGATAAGTCGGCAAACATCGCCCTTACAGAACGCTCCCACCGGCACTTCCACCACGGACCCGAAATCCATGTGGTTGCACTTCGCATGAGGCAACTCGTTGCGTCCGATTCAAACCTGCGTGCGTTTCGAAAAATACCTTCATCGATCCCGAGCCCTTCCTTGATGTGAGGCGGTGAAAAAGTTGTTAAGCAATCGTGAAATCTCTCGTTGTAACGCCGGGGGCGGTTTCAATCTCGCAGGTATAAGTAGGGTCTGATTCGGGAAAAGGAGCGGGATTCGCAGCCGTTCTCGCGTTCGGATCCATATTCGTCAGTCAAGGAGGACAGGAGAATGGTGTCTACAAATGACGTTCTGGATCGTCATCTGAAGTGCTTTGCCGAGTGTGACCTCGACGGCGTACTTGCCGATTACTCGCCGGATGCAGTGTTGTTTGTGCCTGCGGGTCCATTAAGAGGTCCAGGCGCGATCAAGCCTCTCTTTGAGAACCTCGTTTCGGAATTTGCAAAGCCGGGCTCCTCGTTCACCATGCAGCAGCGATGCGTTGATGGTGATCACGCCTATATTATCTGGACCGCGGAATCAGCAGACAATTCGTACGAATTCGCTACCGACACGTTTGTAGTGCGAAACGGAAAGATCGTAGCCCAATCCTTTGCTGCAAAGATCAAACCGAAGCGCTGAACAACAGTCCAGGGGACCTTGCGCTGGAATTAGTGCCTCGATACCTTGGACTGGGTTCCTCATGGAAAACCGTATGGATGGCGATATTCGAATCCGTCCACTGGGACGGCCGCAGCGGGATCTTCTCGTTGAGATGTATGACCGGTTTGAGCCGCTCGGTGAGGCGCTGGGCCTGCCGCCCCGTGACGAGGAAGCGCGCCGCGAGTGGGTCGACCTTGCCCTGAGCCATAAAATGAACCTGGGGGCATTGTCGCCGGACGGGGCGGCGGTCGGTCATTGTTTCCTGGTGGCTGACAAAACAGGCTCTGCGGAGCTGGCGATCTTTGTCCATCAGGCATTTCGCATGAGAGGTGTCGCAACGGCACTTGTAAAGGCGATGCTGGAGTGGGGATACGTGTGGGGGCTTCAGCGGATATGGACGTTGACCGATTCCGAAGAGGTCGCTTTACGTCTGCAAGAGAGGATGGGCTTCCGTATTACGAGTGCCGCTTTTTATGGGACCGAACTGGAAATCCAGCTGCCGGTCTCCTGTACCCCTCGCGAGATTGCGTCTGAATGCTCGTCTAACGCTCGACGCTGATGTCCGGTGGTCGACTGACAGGATTTTTCGGCGGAGTTCGCCGAAAATGCGCTGCCTGAAGTTCCACCAAGGACAGGATTCCACACAGCAGCGGAATGCCACTGCATTCCTTTAGAAAATCCACCCAGGCTTCGGCAGTTGCGAGTTCCTGGGCGACGTCGATCCGGTTCATGTGCGGCGGATATGCACTCCGCCCAGTACTGCTCACCCACACCAGCGTCATACAAGGATATCCTCGTATCTGGAGACCTTCATGAGCAAGCGATCGACACTAATAGTGATACTCCTCGTGCTCAACGTGACGCCCGTTTGCGCACAGAAGAAGGAAAACGAGAGAGTAGCCAACGCTGGCCGGGTGATGAGTGAAATTCTCCGGATCCCGGACAACCTCCCCTCGGACCTGTTGCAGAAGGCCGAGTGCGTGATCGTGCTGCCCTCGGTGCTGAAGTTTGCGGTGGGGATCGGAGGCAGCTACGGACGTGGCGTGATGGTCTGCCGGGGTGGAGACGATTTCAATGGCCTTTGGGGGGCTCCTTCCATGATTGCCCTCGAAGGGGGCAGCTTCGGACTACAACTGGGCGGGCAGGCGACGGATTTCGTTCTACTGGTCATGAACCGTCGAGGCGCGGAGGGAATCCTCAGCAGCAAGGTGAAACTCGGCGCAGATGCGTCCGCCGCCGCGGGACCGAAAGGGCGAGATGCCGCCGCCGCAACCGACGCGACCATGAGGGCGGAGATATTGACCTATTCCCGTTCTCGTGGGCTCTTTGCCGGCGTATCGCTGGAAGGCTCTACCCTGCGACCGGATAACGAAGCCAATCGGAAGCTGTATAAGAAGGAACTCCACGCCCGCGACATCGTGTTGCATCGAGCGGTTCGCGCCCCATCCTCCGCCAGGCAATTGCTATCCGTTCTCAACAGTAAATCCCCGAGAAACCGATCGCAACCCGGCTGAGTGGGCCTCCCCCAGCTACGCTCAACCCGGCCGGGTGGCCGCCGGTCCGAACGACGCATCGCGCGTGCCAACAGGAAACCATCGGGGTGTCCCGTCAAGTTCATCGAGCACTCGCCACTTCCTGCGGGTTAACCACGAATCAGCCCAGATTACAGGGTCAAATCTTCCGGTTGGCGATTCGCTAATGCGCCGGACATCGATGCCGCTTCGAAGGGTCCGCGGGTTAATGCCGTCGCCTCTGGCATGACTTCGAACTGCTTCATCGAAATGTTTCGTACGGCCGTGAGCCCTCTGATCTGTGCCACCAACGGGCCGTTCAGGTATGCATCCAGGGACGCCTGGCAATCGAATAGATAGATGCCGCCAGCCTCCTGAGCAGCCGGATTCAGAATCCAGATCTTCCACCTTAGTCCAGGCACATCGACAAAGGCATGCGCCACAGAATCGGCCATCTTCTGATATTCCGCGACAGACACATTGAGATTGAAATTGATCTGCAGAATCATGTGAAACGCCTCTCCTCGTAGGGGGGCCAGCGGTATGGTCTGCATGCCGCCGGCGAATGCTCCTCTCAAACGCGGGCCTCAAAGATCAGATTGAATGGTGTTTGCGCGGCTCGGCGGAATAGGCCGAACCCTGAACCGGTGACGACCGCTCGAAGACGCGCCTCGCCAGCCTGCGCTCCCAGCGCAAGTCTGCCTTCCTGGGACAGGGAGCAAGGCGTGCAAAGCAGTGTCGAGGCCGAGAAGTATGCGCGGCCAACCGGATTGAAGTTCGCCTCCAACCGATCCTCGGCAAAAGGCTCAACGATCATCCAGGCTCCGCCCGGCTTCAGTGTGGAGCGGACATGCGCGGCGGCGCCTGCCGGGTCCCCCAAGTCGTGGAGAGCGTCGAAGATCGTCACCAGATCGTAGCCCGTCCCCGGAAAGTCCTTGGCTGCGGCGACGGCGAACTGCACCCTGTCTGACAAACCCTTGGCCGCGGCCCGCTTCTCTGCCGCTTCAATGGAAGTGGAGTGGGAATCGAAGCCGAAAAACCGCGAGTTCGGGAATGCCTGCGCCATCAGGAGAGTGGATGCCCCATGGCCACAACCAATATCTGCCACGCACGCACCCCTGGTCAGAGATTCCTGAACTCCGGCGATCGACGGTATCCAGTTCGACACCAGATTGGCAACGTAGCTGGAGCGAAAGAAGCGTTCCGTACCGTGAAAGACCTGGTGGTCGTGCTGGTGCCAAGGTAGCCCCTCGCCGGTTCGAAACGCCTCTTCCAGCGCTGAGCGGATGGCCCCCGCTCCCGTCGCCGCCTGGAAGGCGCCCACGATGAACGCGGGGCCGCCTTCCTCGGCGAACAACATGGACTGCTCCGGCGACAACGCGTATGTTCCATCTTCCGGGTGATAGTCGACATAGCCCGCCGCTGCGTGTGCATTGAGCCACTCCCGGACGTATCGTTCGGCCGTGTCCGTTCGTTCCGCAAGCGCCGCCGGGGTGGTCGGTTGGCCATCCCGCATCGCGCGGTACAGCCCAAGGCTGTCCCCGATCAGGATCAGCGGGGCTTGAAACACGGCGCCGAAGTCCGACACGACCTTGCCCAGCAGCGCGTGCAATTTTTGTTCGTTGATACTCATGACGTATCCTTCTTTCTCTTCGGAGCGGCAACAATAGTTGTCTGGTGCCTTGCGGACAGGCGCAATAGCTTCCCCGCAGATTTTTCGAGGTGTTCGGCGGGGGCTGCAGAGTTGATGCCGTCGCCTTACACTGTCAGTTTGGGCCGATTTTGGTCCGGCGGGCATGAGGCTCGGATGAGATCGGGATGAGAAATCAAAGTGCTTGATAACTCTCCGCATATGAGTACCATCAAGGACAGTCTTGAGCGCTCTCACGCTGACCGTTTCAGCGGGCGGGAGCGCGAGTTGGCGCAGCTTGCCACGTTGTTCGATCCCACCGGGCCGCTCATCGTGCTCCTGCATGGCGTTGGCGGCATCGGGAAGACCAGCCTGGTGCGCGTATTTCAGCGAGGATCGGCTGCTCGCGGCCGGCAGGTGCGACTGCTCGATTGCCGCGGCGTCGAACCGGTTCCGCTCGGCCTTTTGGGTGCCATTGGAGCCTCGCTCGGCGTGGAATTGAGAAATGTCTCCGAGGTGGCGGCTGCCCTCGGCGCCTTAGCCGAGCCGATGGTATTCGCCTTGGACAACTACGAAGCCCTCCGCCTTCTGGATGGTTGGTTGCGCACAGAGTTCCTTCCTGCCCTGCCCATCTCGGCGAGGTTTATTATCATCGGGCGTTCACTCGCTACTGCCCCTTGGATCGCTGCTCCCGGTTGGGCGGACCATCTGCTGAATCTGCGGTTGAGTCCTCTTCCGGAGGCGGACGTCGCAGCCTTCCTGGCCAGTCGCGGGTTCACGGACGCGGTCCAGGCTCGCATTGCGCGCTTCTCTAGAGGAAATCCTCTCGCCCTTCAGCTGTGTACGGCCAGTCTTGCGGACAAACCCGACGCTCTCAGCGGCGACCTCGAACTCAATCAGGTTATCGATTACCTGGCGCTCACGTGCGTAAGCGAGATCGCTGACCCCGAGCTGAAGGAAGCGATCGAAGCCGCATCTCTCGTTCGCCGGGTTACCCGACCCGTTCTCGAAGCGATGCTGCCGGACCGTTCCGCCGAAAACATTTTGGCGAATCTGCGCCAGCTCTCATTCGTCGACGCGGCGGCCGACGGGCTTGTGTTCCACGATGCCTTCCGCCTGGCTATTGAGTCCCGCGTGGCGGCGAAGGACCCCGTCCGAACCCGAAGACTGAAACGAGCAGCCTGGCAATCGATGCGAGATCAGTTGGTGGGTGCGGGGGCACGCGATACTTGGCGGCACACCGCCGACTTGTTATTCCTGTTGGAGCGCCCTGTCCTACGCGAGGCGTTCTTTCCTTCCGGGGCTACTTTACCCGTCGAAAAGGCCAGACCCGCCGATCGCGACCCGATCTTGGGCATAGCACGAATCCATGATGGCGACAGCGGCGCTGCCATCATGTCGGAGTGGTGGAATCAAGCCGCGCACATGTTCTCGGTGGCTCGAGGAAGCGCTGGAGAAGTGGTCGGATTTTACGTCATGGGGCGGTCTCAGGACATCCCGCGACCTCTGGCCGAGTGCGATCCGCTGCTGGCGGTTTGGCTGAGTTACGTGCAGGCTCGCGGGAGCGATCCGCGACGGCCCTACCTATTCATTCGCTGCCTGCTGTCGCACGCCCTGGGGGAACGCCAAGGTCCGGAGTGGGCGGCTTGCGTTTTGGATGCCAAGCGAGCGTATCTGGAGAATCCGCGAGCGGTGGGGGTGTTTACCTCGATCCGGCAACCCGCGTTGGTTCCACAGGCTGTGATGGACCTGGGGTTCGAACTCGAACCAAGCCTGACTGTCTCGATTGGTCAGTCGCTCATTCACACCGCCGTGCTTCCGTTTGGGCCGCAGGGTCCCATGCATTGGATATTGGATTTCGTCGGCAGTGACCTGTCGCGAGAATCGGTTGGTTCTTCGAAACCTTCGGTGGAGCTTGATGTCTCCCGGCGGCAGTTGGCAACCCGCGACGGCGGCCGGTTCAATCTCACCAGACTGGAGTTCGAGTTGATGTCTTACTTGTCACAGCGTCCCGGCAGCGTGGTGACACGCGACGAATTGCTACGTGAGGTTTGGAAGCAGCCCTTCGGCGGAAGCAACGTTGTGGATGTGGTCGTTCGAGGCCTTCGCAGAAAACTGGGTGGCAACTCTTGGGTAATCGGCACAGTGAAAGGCCACGGCTATCAGTACAACGATAGCGAATCGTGAGAGCTGCAAGTGAGAAAGCGGACCTTATGTGCCGGGTGTGTGGTCGGCAAATGGGAAGTCGAGGTCTGCCGCCGAGCTTTGCCCGCCTAACTTCCTCTTGCTCGAGATCCCCATCTCCTGTGATCAGCAGGCGGAAACCTGAGACTTCGCGGAGCCAGCATCCCTATGAACGCCAGCGTGCGTAACTCGCCGGGCGAGCACCGACATTTCCGCATTCCGGCCCGGGTGACACTCGGATCTGTGGACGGCCATTACCGCTGGCACGGAAGTGCGCCGGGTGCTACAAGAGAGCTGGAACTGTCGGTCTCCGGTTCCGTATATCTCTTTTTATGCGAATCTCGGCTAATCTCAGGTTTGCCGTCCGGACTCTCGCGAAGTCTCCCAGCTTCGCGCTGATCGCAATCGTTTCGCTCGCCTTGGGCATCGGCGCCAATACCGCGATGTTCAGTTGCGTGGATGCGATGCTGCTCCGCCCGCTCCCCGTTCCGGATTCGGGCCGGATTGTCGAGGTCGACTCGACTTCCCCCGACACACGGCTGGGGCGCATGTCTTATGCGGACTATGTCGATCTGCGTGATCGCGCAAGAGCGCTCCAGGCTCTGGCCTGTTATGACTTCTTCTTCGCCGGAATCGCCACCGAGCCGAACCAGGTTCCGAAGTATAGTCTCAACGCCGCCGTCAGCGGAAACTTCTTCAGCGGATTGCGACTCCAGCCGGCTCTCGGGCGCGGCTTCCGAGCCGACGAAGACAGCGTCCCCGGCCGGGATCTGTTGGTCGTCATCAGCGATCACATGTGGGACCGCGACTACGCCCGCGATCGTTCAGTCCTGGGTCGAAGGATTCGCGTGAACGGCTCCGACTTCACGATCATCGGTGTAGCCCCCAGAGACTTTACCGGCCCGCAGTCGTTCGTCAATCCAGACATTTACATTCCGATGCATGCCTACCAGCGCGCCGTTCCCGGAGCGAGTGCCGACTATCTTACCTCTCGCAAGATCCGGAACGCGGTTTTGTTGGGCCGGATCGCTCGGGGCGTGAGCGAGGCCGAAGCACAATCTGAGTTGCGGACGATTGCGCAAGGCCTCGCGACCCAATACCCCGAGACCAACCGCGATCGCACGGTCACGGTGCTGGGCTACGTGCGTGCGCGCTTCGAAAACGATCCTATCGATGCCGCCTTCTCCCTCACACTGCTGGCGATTACCGGACTGGTGCTGCTGATTGCCTGCGCCAATGTCGCGAACCTGCTGCTCGGACGCGGAACGGCTCGCGCGAAGGAAATCGCCATACGAATGGCGATCGGCGCCTCGCGAGCCGCGCTCATCCGGCAACTCCTCACCGAGAGCCTTCTCTTGGCGGTGGCGGGTGGACTTGCGGGAATCGCGGTGGGCTCCCTGGGCGTCTCGTTCCTGAGTGCGATTCCGATCCCGTCCGATTTCCCGCTCTCCCTGGGCACACAAATGGACGCGCGGCTTCTCGGGTTCAGCCTGGCGGTTACCCTGGCCACCGGCGTCGTCTTTGGATTGGCGCCGGCTTTGCGAGCCACGCGGGGCGATCTCGCGTTATCCATCAAGGCCGGCGACACCGGCCCGGCGCGGATTTCGATCCTCCGCGGGTTGGTGACCGGCCGGAACGTGCTGGTTACGGCTCAGCTCGCACTATCGGTCATTCTCCTCGTGATTTCGGCCGACTGCATCCGCGGATTTCAGGCGGCATGGCGCATCAATCCTGGCTTTCGTGTGGATCACACCCTCTTCTTCTCGTTGGACCCGGGCATCCAGCGGTATGACGAAGCCAAAACGCGCGACTTCTACCGCAAGTTGGGCGATCGGCTCCGCGAGAGTGGCGGCGTGAGCGCGGTGTCGATGTCTTCCTCGATTCCCTTCAGCACGGGACAGTCTCCCCGCAAGTATTTCGCGGTCGACGCGCAGCCTCGTGCATCCGGCAATGCACCGATGGCGAACGCCTATAAGGTCGATGACCAATTCTTCCCGCTGATGGAGACCAGGATTGTTCGCGGGCGCGCCTTCGACTCGCGCGATGCCGCCAACTCGCCCCGCGTCGCCGTCATCAACGAGTTCCTCGCCAATAAGTTGTTCGGGAAGAGCGATCCAATTGGCCGGCGCTTTCGACTGGATGCCGCGGACAGTCCCGAAATACAGGTCGTTGGAGTGGCGAAGCAGGGAATCTATACCTATTGGGCAGAGCCCCCGCAGGAAGCGGTATGGACTCCATTCGCCCAGGATTACAGCTCGCAGATGTGTGTCGAGATGCGATCGCCGGGCGATCCTGCCGCGCTCACCGCGGTGGTTCGCGAACAGGTTCGTGCGCTCGATCCCGACATGCCGATCTTCCGGATCAGCACGATGACGGCGTTTTTCCACGATCGCGCGATGTTGGGGCCGAGGCTGGTCGCCCAGATCGTGACAGCCGCCGGAGGGATGGGACTGTTCATGGCGGTGATCGGGTTGTACGGAGTCGTCGCCTTCGCCGTGAGCCGGCGGACGCGTGAAATCGGAATTCGCCTGGCGCTCGGTGCGACGCCCGCGTCTGTCATGCACATCGTGCTGAAGCAGGGCGCCGTGTTTACCGCTGTGGGGCTCGCCATTGGAATGGCGATCGTGATTCCGATTGCGCGCAACGTTGTTCCGAACCTCATCATCGGGGCCAATCCACTCGAAGCCATCGTCTTGCTTGGCGTTCCCGTACTCCTCGCCGCCGCCACCATCGCGGCCTGTTGGGTTCCCGCTCGCCGCGCCTCTAGGGTGGATCCGACCCGGACACTCCGGCAGGACTAACTTCCTGTGATGCGCTGGCGTGGATTCAGCGTCCACAGTCCTCTGATTAACGATTGAGCCGTCGATAACACTCTTAGCCGGATAAGGCGGCAATCCGACACTATCCCGAATCGCCTTTTCGATGCGACTTCATCCAGGCTAGTCCGATTTTGATTGAGGTAGACTAGTCAAACCGCTCAGATGCCTCGCTCCGCAGGTGACCGGCTTGGGCCCGGCCAAGTCCTGGCCGAATCCGCGCTGGAGGTCGGGGTGCGTTGGAAATGCTCAAGGAGACAGGACCATGTCAGATACGTTCGACTTTGTGATTGTAGGAGGCGGATCGGCAGGTGCCGTGATCGCGTCGCGCCTGTCCGAGGATCCATCGTGTCGCGTCGCGTTAATCGAGGCCGGTGAACGGCCGCCGGAGGTGGAAATGATTCCTGTGGCATGCGCCGCTATGCAGTTGAATCCTGCCACGGACTGGATGTACACCGCGGACCCGGGCAAGGCAGGGCTCGGTCTCAACGGACGACGGGTGCCTGTACCGCGCGGCAAGATGCTCGGCGGATCTTCCGGGATCAACTATATGGCTTACGTTCGGGGCCACCCTGGAGACTTCGATTCGTGGGCGGAGGGCGGCGCTACGGGCTGGAGCTATGCGGACGTGCTGCCGTACTTCCGCAAGAGCGAGGGGCTCGCCCCGAGCGATGAAATCGCGATCGACTCTGAGGCGCACAATCATGATGGTCCAATGGGAGTTTCCGTGCGCTCGCCCGTACTGCCAGGAGCCCGCGAGTTCGTCGAAGCGGCAGCAGCCGCTGGAATCCCGCGCGGCGACTACAACGGACGAAACCGTGGCGGCCCTGCCGGCACAGTCTCTTTAATGCAGACCACCACGAAGCGAGGCAGACGATCGAGCACCTACCGCGCTTTCCTCGAAGGCGAAGTGGAACGACGGCCCAATCTCACAATCCTGACTGGAGTGCAGGCGACGCGCGTAATTCTGACGGAGGCGCTGGAAGCGGCAGGTGTCGAATATCGCACAACCGACGGCAAGACCGCCGTCGCCGCCGCCGGCAAGGAAGTGATCCTGAGCGCAGGAGCCGTCGGCTCACCCCAGTTACTGATGCTTTCCGGAATTGGGCCGCGGAGGGAACTCGAAGCGGCAGGCGCTCGCTGTCTCGTCGATGCGCCGCACGTCGGCAAACATCTGAAGGATCACGTGCAGGTTCCCTTGTTCTTCGCCGCCCCCGGAGCCGGCGTCTCCATTAACGAAGTCGGGCTCTCGTTGGGTCCTGACGTCCTCCGTCAACCCGGCGGCCCTCTCCCCGCCGACCCCTCTGAAGATGTGAACTTGTCTCCCGAGCTCCAGGCCCTGAAGGCGGAGGCGGTGCGCCGCGTCACCGAATGGGCTACCACCGGCCGCGGCCTGATTTCTTCTTCGTTATACGATGCCGCCGCCTGGTACTCGACTGGCCTTGGCGATCTTCACAGCCACGACGCGCAGATCTCCTGCTTTGTAACCGGGGGCTCGCCTGATCTGTTCAGGTGTCTCAACATTGACGTGGCTCAGTATTTCGACGATGTGTCCCGACGCCTGGCGCCGGACACGGAGAGCCTCATTCTCCTGGTCAATCCGGTGCTTCCGCACAGCGAGGGCGAAATCGTCCTTGAAAGCAGCGATCCGGCGGTGCCGCCGGCGATCCGGATGAACTACTATTCGGACCCGCACGACTTGAAAGTCATGGTGGCCGTTCTGCGACGGGCGCTGGACATCGTGGCGCACTGGCCGGTGAAAGACAGACTCGGTCCATGGATGGTGCCGCCAGCTTTAGCGCAGAAGCACGGATACCCCGAAGGCGGCATTCCCAGCGATGCGTTGCTGGAAGACCTCGCGTGCCACTTCTCGATGACGGTATATCACCTGAGTTGCACCTGCCGGATCGGTAGCGTAGTCGATCCCCGGCTTCGGGTATTTGGCGTGGGGAAGCTCCGCGTAGCGGATGCGAGTATCATGCCCAACGTGGTCAGCGGCAATACAAACGCCGCTTCTATCATGGTCGGCGAAAAAGCTGCGGAGATGGTCGCTTCCGACCACAACGTTAAGCTCGCGGAGTTTGTTGGCGATTCCGGGGAACCGCATACCTCTTCTATCGCGGCTGCGGAGACAGCCTGATCTAAGCTGTCGATTTGACTCAAGGCAGCCGGTAGCCGGAAGAATATAATCCGGGCGAAGAGTCAGTCGATGCCCGCAAACTCGATGCCGTACTCCACGCTTCTTGTGGCGCCAGCAGGCGAGCCGCTGCCAGTCGAAGCTTCACGACTCCGCCTCCAGGAACCGGGCCACCAGCGCCGTCGCCCTCTCCCAGTTCGCCACTGCGACGTTCAATTGCTTCGATCCGGCCGTGGTGAGCGAATAAAACTTAACCTTGCGTTCGGTCTCGGAAATTCCCCACTTCGTGCGAATCCAACCCTGCTCTTCCAGGCGTATGAGAGCCGGATAGATCGACCCCTGGTTCAATCGCAAGAGGTTCTCCGCTACCTGCTCAATTCTGCTGGCGATGCGGTACCCGTGCATCGGCCTCATCGTCTCCAATGTCTTCAGGATCTCAGCAGATCCAGGGTTCCGTATGGGACGTCCGTCTTCTGTTCAGACATGTTGTCTACCAACAGCTATGTACTACATCTGCCAACAGGTAGGCTGTCAACACCTCCGGGAACCTGGGAAGTACTTCAAACCGCTGCCGGCGGGCCGCCGAAACCGGGCGATGCCGGCAGGGCTGAGGATCTCAGGCGAGAAGCGGCAGTTTGCAGGTGCCATGGGCTTCCCGTGTTCTTGGCGGCCAGGCCACCCGGCTTAAGCCCCGAGCAGCCGCCCAATCGTGAGAGACCGCACACAACGGACCTTTATCATTACTCCTGTGTTTCATCCCGTTGGGAGTAGCGCTCACACCCAACCTCACCAGAAACAAGGTTTTTAGGGCGGAAATCACTGACTCTCGGCCTGAGCCTGCCCTGGATTAGGGCCATTCGGCAGATACAAGATAGTTCAAAAAAAATGGTAAATCTAGATTGAGATTTCCTGCAGCGCGCCCGGCTGCGATAAGGGGTTAAGGATTCGCCATGGTAACCGAAGCGCGACCATACCAGATTCTGTTGGCTGAGGATTCAGCGGCGGATGTCGGCATTGTCCGCATCGCTCTTCGGGACCAAGGCCTCGATCATGTTCTCCATGTAGCGAGGGACGGTGAAGAGGCCATAAGCTTTATTGAGAAGGCCGACAACGACCGAAAGTCACCCGGCCTGGATCTGCTGTTGCTCGACATGCATATGCCAAAGTACAACGGCGAGGAAATCCTCAAACGCCTGCGATCGACGGAACGCTATGCGCAGATTCCGGTGGTCGTGATGACGTCATCCGACGCTCCTGCCGATCACGAACGGGCGCAAAAACACGCCGCACTCTTTTATTTCCGGAAACCATCGCGCCTCGATGAGTTCATACAACTGGGCGTGATCGTCCGCGACATACTCATTAAAAATAAGCCTCTGGCGCACGGTGTAGCCCAGGCTGGAGAGGAATGGTGACACAGCATGACCCCGACACGCACGGTCCGCAAAAAAGAGATCAGGGGAAACGGCGCCAATAAGGGTCGCGCGAAGGCTTCGGACGCGGCTCCAAACGATCCGCTGTTGCGGGAACTCCAGGCTTTGCGGCGCAGCGAGGCGGTTCTGAGTGACTTCATTGAAACCTCAACGATCAGCCTTCATTGGGTAGGCGCCGATGGGACCATTCTCTGGGCGAACCAGGCAGAACTCGATCTTCTCGGCTACGCACGCGAACAGTATATCGGGCGGAACATCACCGAGTTTCACGCTGACGAAGCTGTCATCCACGATATCCTCGCCTGCCTTCGCCAAGGCGACACTCTGCGCGACCGCCCGGCGCGGCTGCGGCACCGAGACGGATCGATCCGCCATGTGCTGATCAATTCGAGCGTGCTGTTCCAGGACGGAAAATTCGTTCATACCCGCTGTTTTACGCGCGACATTACCGCTCTCAAGCAAGAGCAGGAAACACGGCAGGCGCAGCTTGCCGCGGAATTGGCTGACACGAAACTCTTGCAGGATATCAGCGCGCAGCTCATCGAGCCGGGTGATGAAGACGCGCTATACACGAAAATCGTTAACGCCGTCGCCGCCATCATGCGATCGGACTTCGCGACCATGCAAGTGCTCTATCCCGAACGCGGGCTCAAAGGCGAGCTGCGCCTCCTGGCTTCGCGGGGACTCACCCCGGAGGGCGCCAAAGTCTGGGAATGGGTTCGCTTCGATACGGACAGCACCTGCGGTCAGGTCTTGCGCACCGGTAAGCGCGCGATCGCGCCGGACGTAGAGACATGTGATTTTCTCGCCGGCACAGGCGGCATGGCCGCATTGTTGGATGCCGGCATCCGTGCGGCCCAGTCGACGCCGCTGTTTTCGCGAAGCGGCAAGATGCTGGGCATGATTTCCTCGCATTGGCGTAACCCGCACGTTCCCACGGAGCGCGACCTCCGCCTGCTGGACATCCTGGCGCGGCAGGCAGCCGACCTGATCGAGCGCAGGCAGGCCGAAGAGGCGTTGCGGGAAAGCGAACGCCGTCTGCATGAAATTATCGAGGCGATTCCCGCCGCGGTCTACACGACCGACGCCGACGGCCGCATCACCTTCTTCAATCAGGCCGCCGTGGACTTCTCGGGGCGTGTGCCGGAGCGGGGCACCGATTCGTGGTGTGTGACCTGGAAGTTGTACAACACGGACGGCACGCCGTTGCCTCATGATCAATGTCCGATGGCCGTAGCGCTGAGAGAAAAAAGGCCGGTGTTGGGCTGCGAAGCCGTCGCCGAGCGTCCTGACGGACAGCGCCGTATATTCACCCCATACCCGACTCCGTTGTTCGACGATCAGGGCCGTTTGACAGGCGCGGTCAACATGTTGGTCGATATCACCGGGCGCAAGAGAGCCGAGGATATACTCCGCGGAAGCGAAGAGCGTTTCAGGGCGATTGTCGAGACGACGCCCGAGTGCGTCAAGGTGGTCGCAGCCGACGGAACGCTGCTGTTGATGAACGAGGCCGGGCTGGCGATGGTCGGCGCCGGAGCGGCGGACGAAGTCACCGGCCGAAGCGTCTATGATCTCATCGCGCCGGAGGATCGCGAACCGTACCGCAGCTTCAACGAGCGCGTCTGCGGTGGAGGGAGGGGCTCTCTTGAGTTCGACATCATCGGCCTGAAGGGCGCGCGCTGCCGGATGGAAACGCATGCCGTGCCGTTGCGCCGGCCCGACGGCTCGATCGTCCAGCTTGGCATTACGCGTGACATTACCGAGCGGCGAAAAGCCGAAGAGACCCGGCTATTGCTCGGAGCGATCGTCGATTCCTCGGATGACGCCATCATCAGCAAGGATCTCGCCGGTCAGATCACGAGCTGGAACCGCGGAGCGGAGCGCCTGTACGGCTACACGGCTGCGGAAGCAATCGGAAAATCGATCATGATCGTGGTTCCGCCGGACCGGCAGGACGAGGAACGGGAAATCCTGGCGCGGCTACAGCATGGCGAACGAGTGGATCACTTCGAGACGACACGCCGGCGTAAGGACGGTTCGCTGCGGAATGTTTCCCTCACCATCTCTCCGCTCAAGAATCAGCAGGGCGAAACCATCGGCGCCTCAAAGATCGCGCGCGATGTCACGGCCCAAAAGCGAGCCGAGGAAGCAATCCGTACGCTCAACGCGCGCCTGACCGAGGATCTCGCGGCGATGACCCGCATGCAGCAGCTGAGCACCCGGCTGATCCAGGTCGGCGGGTTCTCGGAGTTGCTCACCGAGATTCTCGACGCCGGCATAGAGATTACGGCCGCGGACATGGGTAATATTCAGCTGCTCGATGACGCTGGGCGATTGAGGATTGTCGCTCACCGGGGGTTCGATGCGCCTTTTCTCGAGTTTTTCGACCATGTGCATGAAGGCCTCGCAGCCTGCGGCAGCGCGCTTGAAAAGGGAGAACGGGTGATCGTCGAGGATGTCGCCGCCAGTCCTGTATTTGCCGGCTCGCCAGCGCTTGATGCGATGCTCGCAGCCCAAGCCCGCGCGGTGCAGTCAACGCCGCTCGTGAGCCGCACGGGCAAGGTGCTCGGCATGTTCTCCACGCATTATCGCCAGCTCCGTCGCCCAAGCGAGCGCGAGTTGCGCCTGCTAGACCTGCTGGCTCGCCAGGCGGCCGACCTCATCGAGCGCAAACGCGGCGAAGAAGGCCGTTCCCAGCTCTCGTCCATTGTCGAAGCTTCCGGCGATGCCATTTACGTGTACGATTTTGACTGTAAGATTTTGACCTGGAACCGCGCGGCCGAGGAGCTTTATGGCTTTGCCGCTCAGGAGATCATTGGACGTTCGGCTGAGACGATCGTCCCGGCAGATCGAAGGGCCGAGCTGCGCGACATTATCTATACCGCCGGGGATGCGGGCAACATTATTCGGAGCTTGGAGACTGCGCGCATGCGGCGCGACGGCAGCGTTTTCCCGGCCCTGCTGACGATATCGCCGATTCGGGATGAGAGCGGCCAGGCTATCGCACTGTCGGTCATCGCCCGCGATATCACGGAACGTAAGCGGGTAGAGAACGAGTTGCGCCGTGCGAACGAGGACCTTGAACAGTTTGCCTATTCGGCCAGTCACGATCTGCAGGAACCGCTGCGCACGATCAAAATCTACTCCGAACTCCTCGCCGACCGCCTGGGAACTGCGGTCGAGGGTGAGACCGCAGAATTCCTGGATTTCCTGCAGAGCGCTGCGACCAGGATGGAGCATCTGGTGCGCGATCTTCTGGCGTACACGCAGGTCACCAGGCTCGATGCGCCACTCGAAGAGACAGATGCCGACGAAACACTGGCGGAGACGCTTGCCAATCTGGGCGGTGCGATCGCGGAGAGCAGCGCCATCGTCACGCGCGACAAGCTGCCGGTGCTACGCGCCCACGGCACGCACCTGCGACAACTCTTCCAGAATCTCATCGGCAATGCGATCAAGTATAGAAGCGAGGACCGCACGCCGGCGGTGCATATAGGCGCCGAGCGCCAGGACGGATACTGGGTTTTCACGGTCCGCGACAACGGCATTGGCATCCAACCCGAGTTTAAGGAGCAGATCTTTGGATTATTCTCACGCCTGCACAACGCCGACCGCTATGCCGGGACCGGCATCGGCTTGGCCATCTGCCAGCGCATCGTTGAGCGCTACCATGGCCGGATCTGGGTCGAATCAGAACCCGGACGCGGATCGGAGTTCCGCTTCACTCTCCCGGCCTGATCAGCCGGGCGTCCGCCGTTGGCAGATTCTGATCGCCGAGGACAACAAGGCTGATGTCTACCTGATCCGGCAGGCGCTCAGGAAAGCAGAAATCGACGCGCAGATTCATGTGGCCGATGACGGCGAGAAGACGGTCAGGTTTTTCGAACAGGCGGACGCCGACGCGGCGGCGCCCAGTCCCGATCTCATCCTCCTTGACCTCAACATGCCTCGCTATAAAGGAGGCGACATACTGCGCAGGCTGCGCGCCAGTTCGCGGTGCAAGGACGCGCTTGTCCTGATCGTGACGTCCTCGGATTCCCAGCGCGACCGCGAGGAAATGAATGCTGTCGGCGCCCACGGGTATTTTCGCAAGCCATCCGAGTTTTCAGAATTCATGAAGCTCGGCCCCCTGGTTCGCGACCTTCTCGCGCGAAACGAAACTCCGCCGTCGTGAAGCGGTTTCCCGGGCCTGACGCTAAATCCTTGGAGCATTCTTCATTGCCATTCGCATAGACTGCGCCATAGAAACCGATATGGAGCAGCCATCGCGACATCAATGCCTGATTTACAGCGGCTCCCCCCGCGGCATCTGCCGGCCCTCGCGGCGCTGATGCGGAAGCTGGAGGAGCGACATCGCTGTCTGTATCTCGACAGCCCGCCGATGCTGGCGGTAAAAGCTGTTGCAGCAGGCGCTGGGAGATGGTTACACAGGCCCGTGGGCGACGGGCGACATTGCCCGTTCGGTCGTTGACGGCAAAGGGCCGTTCTGCTCGCAGTCGAGGGCCCGTCCCGTCGTTTGGATCGAGACGTGTCCAAGCAGAATTGGATCGGGTCCAGCTCACCACCGGCAAGATGGCAGAGCCGCGCGCCGCTGCGCCGGAGATCTTCGGCGCGAGTTTTTCGATACTGGCACGCTTTGCGGCGGCTTGAAACCGCCCACCTTGGGCGTCGTCCCGTCCCGGCCCGCCCCGCTTTGTTGATGGATCGAAAGAGCGCGCCTTCGGTGATGCACCCGGCTTGCTTCCATTCGTCGATCGCTGCCTTCACCCATGGTGGGAATTAACGCGGCACGGATGTGCCCCAGCTTTGCCCAGGAGGTCGGCGACAACCCGATGCTCCTCGCGCGACTGGACGGAGTCAACTCGAAGGGCGAGCAACTCGCCGCGACTCAGTCCGCATCCGACCATCATCGCGATCATGGGCTCAGACCCGCTTGCCCCGCAGCGAATACTGATCAGCGACTGCAAGCAACCGCTTGGCCTTGCTCAGTCTGTCAGCCAGGGAGAGCCGTTGCGGCGAAAGTTGGGCAGGTGAATGGCGATTCCTTATTTGACCGCAACCGCCAGTGGCGCGCTCGCCACGCCCTTGACCGTCACGATCACCTTTACTAAACCCGCTGGCGTGTCTGCGGGCACGATACCCGTGAGCCGCGTCGGCGTCGAAGCCGACAGCGTGGCCGCCACTCCGTTCACCGTCACCGACGCCCGCCCAAGCGTCTGCGGCAGCGGCTTGTTGGAATCCGCCGTCGCAGTCCCCTCCGCGAGGTTGCACCCCGAGATCGAGAACGGCTGCCCTGCCGCTATCGATGGCTTGCTGGCGCCATCCACCACACCGTTATAGGCGATCAGTGGCGCCGTCAACGTTATCTTGCGAACCGATTGGGTGTCCGTGACGAATACCCCGGCGCAGCCCACCGCCACGTCAAACATCGCCTCGAAGGATGCCCTGCGCGCCTGCCCGCCATCGCCGCTCCGTTTACTTTCGCCGCTCCCGGCAAACGTGGTGATCACCCCTTGGGTGTCCACACGCCGTACGCGGAAATTCTCCGTATCAGCGATATACACGTTGCCAGCCGCGTCTATCGCGAGACTTTCGGGGTGATTCAGCTGCGCTTGATTCGCCGGCCCGTCATCGCCTCCGAATCCCGCGTTTCCATTGCCCGCGAATGTGCTGATGGTGCCCTGTGGCGCGAACTTGCGCACGCGGTTCGCCTCTTTGTCAGCGACATAAACATTACCCGCCGGATCTACCGCTGCCTGACTCGCGAAAAACTTCGCCTTCAGTGCCGGACCGCCGTCGCCCGCGTCGCCCAGATCCGATCCAGCAAGCAGTTTTCTCGAGCCATTCGCCCCCAGCAACGCGACGTCCGTCACCCCTATCAGATAGATCCTGGAACTTCCCCAGAGGGCGACGCCTTGCACTGATTGCCCAGTGACGACGAAACTCAACAAACCGGACGGATCAATCTTCTGCAGCCCCGTCGCGTCGGCGATGTAAAGCGTCCCGTCCTCCGTAACCGCCAGTCCCCCGATTGCAAGGAACCCCGACTTTACCGCAGCCCCCTTAACGGGCTCGGCCGCTTCCCCGATTCCAGCCACAGTGGTCACCCGCCCATTCGGCGAGATCTTTCGCACCCGGACGTTATTGGTATCGACGACGTAGACATTTCCCGCCCCGTCGACTGCGAGATGGCGCGGGTCGTTGAACAGGGCGCCGACCGCGGGCCCGCCGTCACCGCCGTAGCCCGGCTCTCCCGTTCCAGCCACTGTGCCGATGGCCTGAGAAGACGCGGTCGCGCAAAACACGAGCGCCAATAGCATTCTTGCATTTCTCATCGTTAGGAACCCTCCAGTCGAGAAAGGATGGTCCCCAGACTTCAGAGAAGTCCCTTGGTCGGCTCCTAAGCCTACCACCTTCTATCGCCGTTGCTGAGAGCGTTAGCGGAACCACGCCTTTTTTTGAAAACAGTTTCAGGTTAGGCGATCATCAACACTCAAGAATTTCTCCCTACCCAAAACCCACGGAAGCTTCTACTCTCTGAGCGTCTGTTCCTTCCCCGACTCACCAGTAAACCAATCACGCCCCTGACCGAAATCTTCTCTCCTTCCCTGTAACCACTTACAGCCTTCCATTTCAGACTCCAGTGCCCCAGCCTGCTACCCCTGGTAGATGAGCACTCCCAAGCAAATCGGCGCCAACCGCCGCAACGCCCAAAAATCTGCCAGACCGCGCTCCTCCGAAGGCAAAATGCCTCCCGTGCCAATTCCCTCAAAACCGGCATCTATGCCCGTTCCCAAGTCATCGCCGGCGAAGACCCCGCCGAACTCCGCGCCCTCGCCGACCAATACTTCCTCCGCTGGGCACCCGCCACTCCCAAGGAGTCTTTCCTCGTCGCCACCCTTGTCGATGCCGCGTGGCTCCAGCGCCGCTATTCCCTCGCCGACCGCCAAAATCCGGGACTATGCAGTCTCCTCCGATTCATGCGCGACGACCCCAACGGCGTAGGCATGAATCTCCTCCGCTGCCGCAAATACTTTCCTCTCCGACAGCGCCGTATCGATTCCCCCAGCGCTCCTCCACCACGCTCTGCGCGACCTAGAACGCCTCCAAACCAAACGCCGCGGCGTCTGTCAATCCACCGCCAATCCCGTCGCCGATCCGCCGAAAGCCAATCCAATTCCGCGCAACCCCAATCCGCTCAACCAACAATTGGGTTCGTTCCGTCATTTTCCCCTGTTCCGGATTGCGACCCGATGCGCCTGCAGGCTGCATCGAAAACCGTGACGCACACGGCTATCCGTCCGGGCGGGATTCGCAATATGCCGGCTCACGGTCTTGAATACTCCGTGCCGGAATTGGCAGATGCACGACTCGACGGCCTCTCCACAGGGCAACAAGCGTGTTTGCGCCTCTGCACCAGCCAACCATTCCCAGCCGAAACCACAGCACCGGACGCGAAACCGTTGCTTATGTCACCATAGAAAGAAGCCCCAACATGTGGATCGTCCAACTGGCGCTGCGCCGCCCGTACACTTTCGTCATCATGGCGCTGCTGATCGTCATTATGGGCGGACTCGCCATCGTCCGCATGCCCACCGACATCTTCCCGGAAATCGATATCCCGGTGGTCAGCGTCATCTGGCAGTATGCCGGGGTCTCGCCTGAGGAGATGGCTGAGGTCATCACTGTCCGCTCGGAGCGCTCCTTTACCACCAGCGTCAACGATATCGAACACATGGAGTCGCAGTCGCTGCCGGGGGTCGCCGTGATCAAAGTTTTCTTTCATCCGAAGGCGAAGATCGACGCGGCCGTGGCGCAATTGACCGCCGCTTCCCAGTCGGTACTCAAATCCCTCCCTACCGGCATCACGCCTCCGTCGGTACTGCGGTTCAATGCCTCCGCGGTCCCGATTCTGCAACTTGGAATCTCGAGCGACAGCCTGCCCGAACAGCAACTCTACGATCTGGGATACAACTTCATCCGCACGCAGATGGCGAACGTGCAGGGCGCCAGCTTCCCTCTCCCCTACGGCGGCCGGCCGCGCCAGATCTCGGTGGACCTCAATCCGCAGGCGCTTTACGCGCAGAACCTGTCTGCCGGCGACGTCGCCACCGCCATCAACAATCAGAGCCTCATCCTTCCTTCGGGAACCGTCAAAATCGGCGCCCAGGAGTACACCGTCAAACTCAACAGCGCGCCCGATCTCGCCGTGGCGTTCAATCGGCTTCCCGTGCGGCAGACCAATGGCACCACGGTCTACGTGGGTGACGTGGCACACGTCCGCGACGGATACGCCGTGCAGACCAACATCGTGCGTCACAACGGCGCGCGGGCCGCCCTTCTTACCGTGCTCAAGAATGGCGGATCTTCGACCCTCGACATCGTGTCGCAGATCAAGCAGATGCTGCCGCGCATCCGCTCCACGCTGCCGCCCTCGCTCAATCTGAAACTGATGTTCGATCAGTCGCTGTTCGTGCGCGCCGCCATCAACGGCGTCATCCGGGAGGCCGTGATCGCGGCGGGACTCACCGGCCTGATGATTCTCCTCTTCCTCGGCAGTTGGCGCAGCACCATCATCGTCTGCATTTCGATTCCGCTGTCGATCCTCACCTCTCTCGCGATCCTCAATCTGATGGGCGAGACCATCAACGTGATGACGCTCGGCGGCCTGGCCCTCGCGGTCGGCATCCTGGTGGACGACGCCACGGTCGAAATTGAGAACATCCATCGCAATTTCGGGCTCGGCAAGCCGATCCTTCGCGCCATTCTCGAAGGCGCCATGCAGATCGCCACACCAGCTTTTGTATCGACCCTCTGCATCTGCATTGTGTTTGTACCGGTGATCTTCCTCACGGGTGCGGCGCGCTACCTCTTCACGCCGCTGGCGCTTGCCGTGGTGCTGGCAATGATGGCGTCGTACCTGCTGTCACGCACGCTGATCCCAACGATGGTCCGCTACCTCCTTGCCGCCGAGTCCGAGCGTTACCACGGTGACGAAGGCGTGATTGAAGATGCGAAAGGCGGGTTCTTCTCTTCCATCCATCACGGATTCCAGCGGCGCTTCGAAGCCATGCGGAACGGCTATCGCAATCTGCTGGCCGCCGGCCTGGCGAATCGCAAACTGGTCGGGTGCGCCTTCGTCCTGATATGCGGATCCTGTCTCGCGCTGACGCCGTTTCTAGGGCAGGACTTCTTTCCCCAGGTGGACGCCGGTCAGATCCGTCTCCATGTCCGCGCACCCGCCGGAACCCGCATTGAAGAGACCGAGCGTTACTTTGCGCGCGTCGAAAACGCCGTTCAAGAAGTGATTCCCGCAGGGGAGTTGTCCGATATCGTCGATAACATCGGTCTACCGTACTCCGGCTTGAACCTCGCCATGAGCGATACGGCCACCATCGGTCCGTTCGATGGCGAAGTGCTGATCTCGCTGCGCCCCGACGAGCACGCTCCCACGGAATCCTACATCCGCGAACTGCGCACTCGCCTGAATCGCGACTTTCCGAGTCTCACCTTCTTCTTTCAACCCGCCGACATCGTCGGGCAGATCCTGAACTTCGGCCTGCCTGCGCCGATCGACATTCAGGTAGTGGGCCCGCTCTCCAATGCCAAGGCGAATTACGCGCTGGCACGGCAGATCGAGCGGCGCCTCACCATGATCCCGGGCGCCGCGGACGTGCACACGCACCAGGTAGTGGACGTTCCCGAATTCCTCTTCCAGGTGGACCGCACTCGCGCCGGCCAGTTGGGCTTCACCCAGAAGGATGTCGCCGACAGCCTGCTGATCTCGCTCGCCTCCAGCACGCAGGTGCTGCCCAATTACTGGATCGATCCGCGCAACAGCGTCGACTATCCGGTTTCGGTGCAGACGCCGCAATATCGCGTCGATTCCACCTCGGAACTGCTGCGCACTCCGGTCCATGCAAGCGCGCGCCCGGCATCGCAGTTGTTGACGAACGTGGGCCAGTTGGGCCGTGACACGACCGCGTCTGTGGTCAACCATTACAACGTCCAGCCGCTCTACGACGTGTACGCGAACGTGCAGGATCGCGACTTGGGCGCGGTGGCGCGCGATGTGGACAAGGTTCTGGCGGAGTACACCCCCAAAATCCCCAAGGGCAGTTTTATCGAGACCCGCGGCCAGGTGGCTACCATGCGCAGTTCTTTTCTGGGACTGGGAGTAGGCATGCTGTTCGCGGTCATCCTGGTCTATTTCGTGATGGTGGTCAACTTCCAATCGTGGCTCGATCCGTTCATTATTCTGATGGCTCTGCCTGGAGCGCTTGGCGGTATCGTGCTGATGCTATACGTTACGCAGACGACTCTCAATGTGCCTTCGCTGATGGGCGCGATCATGAGCATTGGCGTCGCGACCGCCAACAGTATTCTGCTGGTGAATTTTGCGAATGACCTGCGGGAGACCGGCTCGGATGCGATTTCCGCAGCCCTGGAGGCGGGCTTTACGCGCCTGCGCCCCGTGGTGATGACGGCGCTGGCGATGATCGTGGGCATGCTTCCCATGGCTCTGGGCCTGGGCGAAGGCGGGGAGCAGAACGCGCCGCTGGGCCGCGCCGTAATCGGTGGTCTGCTGCTGGCCACGGTCGCGACTCTGTTCCTGGTGCCGGTGGCGTACAGCGTACTGCGCCGCAATCCGCCGCGCTTTGGAAGGAACCCGGAGGTCGACCTATGAACACGGCGCAGGAACCAAGCTTCCAAACAGAAAAACGCGCTCGCCCACGAAAGGGCGGTTTGGTGGCGTTCTTTCTCCTGCTGGCCGTCCTCGTTGCGGGCGCTTTCGTCGCCGGCCTTCTGCCGCGCCTCGCCCGCCAGAAGAGCCTTCTCGCCGCATCGCAACAGGTCTCGGATCGTTTGCCCGTAGTGATCGTATCGCCGGCACACTTCGCGGGCACGCAGGACGCAATCGATCTTCCCGGAGATCTGGTGGCGCAGATCGAATCCCCGATCTTCGCGCGCGCCGATGGATACCTGAAGACGCGCTTTTCGGAACTGGGCGACCACGTCAAGGCCGGCCAGGTGATGGCGGAATTGGAAACTCCGGAACTCGATCAGCAGATCACGCAGGCGCGCGCCACCCTGGCGCAGACCCAATCCACATTGAAGGAGCTCCGGGCGGATCTTGACCTGGCGCGTGCGAATCGCGACCTGTCCAAGACGACCCGCGATCGCTGGCAAAGCCTATTGCAAAAGGGCGTGGTTTCGCGGCAGGAGGGCGACGAAAAGCAGGCCGATCTGGCGGTGAAAGAAGCCCAGGTGGCGAAGGCGGAAGCCACTCTGAGCACAGCGCAGGACACCATCCACGCGAGCGAAGCGAATCTGGCCCGGTTGGAGCAGATGAAGGGTTTTGCGCGCGTCACCGCGCCGTTTGACGGCTTGGTGACGGCTCGCCTGGTTGACGTGGGTGTACTCATCAACTCCGGTAACGGCGGATCAAGCAAGGAGATGTTCCGCGTAGCCCAGATTCAACCGATGCGGATCTTCGTGAACGTCCCGCAGACCTATGTGGCGCAGATTCACGCTGGCGGCACCGCCGAATTACGCGTGCAGGAGAGGCCGGGCCGCGTCTTCCCTGCCAAGGTCAAGAGCATCTCCACTGCGCTCGATACGGCTTCGCGCGCCATGCTGGCCGTCCTCGTCACCCCGAACGACGACGCTTCCCTTTACCCGGGCATGTACACACAGGTGCGATTTCAAGGTGCGAACGCTAAGCCGAGTCTGCGAGTTCCCGGCGATGCGGTCATCTTAGGGACTGCTGGGCCGCGTGTAGCGACGGTCGGAGCCGATCACATCGTGCATTTCAAGAACATCACCATCGGCCAGGATTTGGGTGCGGAGGTCGAGGTGGCTTCCGGCCTGCAGCCCGGCACTCTGGTCATTTCGAATCCGACGGATTCCGTGCAGGAAAACGCCGCCGTCGAAGTGCGAAACCGATGAGCTAGCCGTCCTCAACGGCTCCAAGGCTGACACATCTCTCCGCAGGATCGATAATGCCAGGATGCGCTTGTGGCAGGCGTTCGAGGTTTCCCGAGCCGCGAAGCCCCGGAGCAGATCCGGACAGCCTGGTTTCGATCGTTATGTGCGGGCTACCGATTGCCCGCGCCTGCCGCGATGGTCAGCGGCACCGGTTCCTGTTGTCGCGGTACTTCGAGTGACAGTTGGAACAGGCGGCGGTCAAGGTCTCAGCCGCGCTGAGGACGTTCTCCTGATTCTTGGATTTGGCGGCCTTATAAGCCACTAATCCCGCCTCCCGGAGTTCTGTGACGAACTTGTCCCAATCCGGATTCTTCAACGGGACGTCCGCACCGTTGGAACACTTGCGTCCCGGCAGACTCAGCAGGCTCGCGGATTCGGCTATCGCGATTGCGCTATTCTCCACCGCTTCCCACTTCCCGAACGTACTCGTCAGCAGGTTCGGGGAAACAGACGGCTTCGAGTCGGGCTTGATGGTTGCCGGATCGTCGACCTGAGCTGCAAAGAACACGTTCGAGCTCGGATAGATCACGCCCTTCATCAACTGGGCCAGGTCAGCCGGAGGTGGGCTGGTGGACAAAGATCTGCCGGCGGCCATTGGTGACTGCGCCCTCACGCTAACAACGAGAAGAACGGCAACCACGGTCAGTAGCGGTGCAGGTTTCAGGCTGAACATAGGTCTTCGGATTATGCCACGTGTCAGCGGTCCGCCTGCAAATGAATCTCGCTGCCTTGCCGCTCCAACTGCGTCACCAGGGCGTAACGACCGTCCGGCGACAGCGCGACCGATCCGTCCCAACGTGCCGGAGCGAAGGGAAGACTGGCGACCGTTTTCGTAAGACCCGTCTCGAGTTCGAACACTTTCAAATATCCCGGGCCCTCATTGTCCCCCTCGCGCAGCGCCGAGAGGACGATCTTACCCGCCGTCACCGCCCAGCCTCCCCATAGCGAAGATGGCAGCCCGTCCGACACCAGGCTTTCGCTTCCTCCCGTGATCGGCCTGCGGAACAGGCCGTTCGCGTCCAATTTTGCATAATAGAGCCACTGGCCGTCGGGCGATTCCTGGGGCGCAAATCCCCCGCTGGCGGTGATCTGTAGCGCGGTGCCGCCGCCCACCGGCTGCTTCCAAATCTGCCACGAGCCCGTGCGGTCCGACGCAAAGTAGACCCACTTCCCGTCGGAACTGAAGCTCGGCGTTACATCGTTCGACGATTCCACCGTCACTTTTCGAGCCCGCCCACCACCCGCAGGCACGATAAAGACGTCCGCGCTCCCGTCAGGCCGCGAATCGAAGACGACATACTGGCCATCGGGCGACCAATGGGGCGATCCGGTGACCGGTCCACGGAAGTCCGTGAGCTTCACCAGGGAATGTCCAGCGGCATCCGATGTCCAGATCTCATCGCTTCCCGTTCGATTGCTTCGAAACACGATGCTCTTGCCATCGGGAGAATACTGCGGACTGGAGTCCAGCAGATTGCTGGCAATCAGCCGGGTTGGCGGAGCGTTGTGCTGGAGGTCGACGCGCCAGACGTTGGTGTCGAAGTAGCGCGAGGCGAACGCGATCTCTCCATCGCGAGGACTGACGGCGGGGTACGATGCCGCCAGCATCGCGTCCGTGAGGCAGACCGGCGCTTCGCCGCGGAGCGGGAACCGCCAAAGCCGCACCAATCCGCTTTCGCGCTGCGACGAAACGATCAGCGACCGGCCGTCCCGCGTCCACGCCAGCCCGGTAATGCCAGTCCGGTCGTGGGTAATGGCACGCGCCTCGCCGCCTGATGCGGGCGCTATGAATACATCGCCCACCACGCTGGCCGTCCGGCGCCGAAATGCCAGCCAGGCCCCATCTGGCGACAAAGTCACTTCGTCGTCCCCCGGAGTGCCGGCTGCCGGGCCGTGGGCGAGTGCTGGAACCAATCCGCGGCGCGCACCGGATTCGAGGTCGATCGCGACGATGCGCAGCGGTTCGTCAGCATTTGGCGGCTCGCTGGTGTAGATGCTCTTTCCGTCGCGCGACCACTCGATGCGTGGCGGCGCACCCGGATTACCGCGAATCTCGGCGACGTGCTTTTCCCCGCCGCCCAGAAGCGGCACCACGATCACCGCAAACTGATCTGGACCATCGTCACGCAGAAATCCGATGTGCTGTCCGTCCGGCAGCCACACTGGGTTACGCTCGCGCTGCGGCGAACTGGTGAGCCTCCGAGGCGCATCGGCGTCCAGGGACTGCACGTAGATGTCGGTGTTGTCGCCATCCGGGCCGCCCCAGTGAAACGCCAGGGTCTTCCCATCGGGCGAGAAGGCGGGGTTGGTCTGGTATCCCCGGTATGCCGTGAAGAGACGCGATCCAGCAGCGGCAGGTTTCGGTCCGGGCCGGATCAAAGCGATGGCTCCCGTCCCGAGCAGAATGATGGCGGCTGCGGCGGCGAGCCAGATCCAGGTGGTCGGTCGATTTCGCGCGGCTGCGGTTGGGCCCGTAACCGGTTGCAACGCTAGCTCTGGCGCAGGTGCAACCACGGGCGCGGGAGCCGGTCCGAACTCCGGTGCGTAGCCCCCCTTAGGCAAAGAGATTCGGATCGTGCTGGCCTGGCCACCCGACTCATACCAGGTATCCAGCTTGGCTCGCAAACGGCGCGCCTGAACTCTGACGATCGGATCAACTTTCGGGTCGTAGTCGGTTGCCCGCCCAAAGACCTCCACGCCGATGAGGGATTCCTTCAAGCTGTCGCCCCGTCCCGCCAGCGCCTCTTCCACGACGAACGTCAGGAAGCGGATCAAGCGGTCGGCATTCTCGAATTGTGGGCCGGCAATGATCCGTTGCAGCTCATTCCTGACCGTCCGTGAGTTGGAATCCGGGTCTGGGCCGGGCTGCATGGCGGGGCTGTAACTCATTGGAAATCAATGCAAAGCCGAGGTATCGATACCCCATTTTACGCCACCGGACCTTTTCGCCGCGAGTCCGGACGTGGTGTCATCGAGCGAGTTCGAATTTCCGAATGTGAAGGAGCGTGATCATGCGCACATTTGCCGCACGACGCGCTGGCAGATTTTTGCCGGCGGCCGGTCTGGCAGCCCTCGCTGTCGCCTTGGCGGTCTCGGCGAAGGCAGGAACGATCTACAATTTCACTTCGTTCGATGGTCCCGGAAATAATAATGGAGGAACGACGGTGAACGGCATCAACAACAACGGCGACGTTGTGGGCTTTTCGTCTGACAACGCGAACGCCCCTACCCTGTTCACGAATTTCATCCGCAATTCCAATGGCACGATTACCCCTCTGAATTTCGGTGGCGATCCTCTGGCGATGGCGAATGGGATCAACGATTCGCTCTCGGTAGTCGGCGGGACGTCGAATGGCAAGGCGTTCGTCACGGTGGCAGGAACGCCGGTGCTTCTGGCCAACGTCAACGTCACGACGGCCTCGCAGACCGCGTTTGGCATTAATGACAACGGCCTGATCGTCGGACAGTACGTCGATAACCTCACCGACACGACTCCCGGCTATCTGCTGGCAAACGGCACCTATACCATACTGAATCCGACAGTCACCGCCGCCGTGACGAACGCTCAGGGCGTGAATAACAACGGACTGGTCACGGGCTTCTTCTCTTCCGATGGCGTTCACCAGCACGGCTTCTTTTACAATTCCGTGACCCAGTCGTACCAATTAGCGCCCGATCCAAATATCCCGAATCTGGTGCTCACGCAATTCCTCGGAATCAACGACAACGGAATCGTGGCCGGCTACTATCAACTCCCGGACGGGAGCCAGCACGGCCTTCTGTTCAACAGCAATACGTCCAGCTACACGTTTCTCGATGACCCCAACGCGGCGCAGAGCGGCCTGAGCATCACGCAGATCACAGGAATCAATGATTCGGGCGAAATCGCAGGATTCTATGTGGATTCGACGACAGGAGTGCAACGCGGTTTTGTCGCGACTGCGTCGGCAGCAGTTCCGGAGCCGGGCACATTCGGTTTGGCGTTCGGAGCGCTGTTTGCGATCGTGCTCGGTGGCGCCACATTCCGCTCCAGGCCGACTCGGCTTAGCGAACTTCCGACTCCGAGTCCTTCATACCGGCAAGACGTCGCAACTCGCTGACGGGCGCCCCCTCATACTGGCGCTGACTCCCGCAGTCGCGACAACTGCAGACCTGCGGTTGCTCCCGAAAACGGGCGATAACTCTGGGATCCCACCAGCAGGAACAGTTCAAGTTCTGATAGTGCTGGTTGCGATCTTCCTTTAATCGCCTCGTCAGATGCACATGCTGTTGAAAACGCCGGAACACGCGCCCGCGCATCGAAGCCTCTCCTTCGATTGTACGAATGCCGTCAGGCACGCGTTCCTTTCAGAGCCGGATTTTAATGCACCTTAATGGACGGCCACTCAGGTGACCACCCGGGAAGTCTTACTACCTGGTATTGTTACCGGCAAATTACACAGTCGGAGTCTCACGAACCTCGGTATCATAGTCACAGAGAGTACTGGTGGATCGCTTGCGCAGACGCCCCGACCTGGCCCGCTACGGCGCCGCACTGGCCTGCGCCTCCTGTGCCATTCTTGCGCGTCTGGTCCTGGTGCCCTCGATCGGAGGCCGCCTTCCTTACTTCCTGGTTTATCCCGCTGTAATGATCAGCGCCCGTTTTTGGGGAGTGGGGCCCGCCACTTTTGTACTCCTGCTTAGCGCCGCAGGCACCGAACTCATCACCGGTGACCGTGACCCTCTCCGTCTTCTGCTTCTTCTCTGCGTCGGATCCTTTTCCATCTGGATTATTTCCGCCCTGCGAAAGGCCTGGGCCCGCGCGGAACAGAATGCACAAATCGCCGAGGAGCGCCTGCTACAACTGCGTGAGGAAACCGCGCACCGCGCCCGCGAAGAGCGTGTCTCGGCGCAACTGCGTGCGGTCGTCGAATCCTCGGGCGATGCCATCATCTCCACCGGCCTGGACGGCGTGGTACAGAGTTGGAACCAGGGCGCCGAGCAAGTCTTCGGCTACAGCGCAGACGAAGCAGCCGGCCGCCATATCTCCTTTCTGGTGCCGGCGAATCGAAGCCAGGAACAGTCCGAGATTCTGGAGCGTATTCGCCAGGGAGGACTTACCAGGCACTTCGAGACAGTATGCCTGCGCAAGGATGGTAAAGAGATTCATGTCTCGCTGACGATCTCGCCGGTGCTCGAAGCCAACCAGGTCACAGGGGCATCACATATCGCGCGCGACATCACGGAGCGCAAGCAGTTCGAGGCCCATCTGCTCCAGTCGCAGAAGCTCGAGAGCCTTGGCGTGATGGCTGGCGGACTGGCGCACGACTTCAATAACCTGCTGACCGGCATCATGGGAAACGCCAGCCTGGCGGTTCAGGAATTGACCCCTTCCGATCCCGCTCAAATGCGTCTGAGCGAGATTCTGCATGCCAGCGAGAAAGCCGCCATTCTGGTGCGGCAAATGTTGGCCTACGCCGGCAAGGGCAGATTCGTCATCGAGCCCCTCAACCTGAGCACTCAGGTAGCCGAGATCGTTCCTTTAGTCCGCTCGGCATTCTCTCGACTAGTGGAATTGGACCTGAAGCTCGATCCGGAACTGCCGATGGTGGAGGCCGACCGCGCACAGATCCAGCAACTTCTCATCAATCTGGTGGTCAACGCCGCGGAAGCCGTCGGTAACCGGCCCGGCGGTGTCACGGTGAAGACTTACTCCCAAAACACGGATTCCGGCCAGACCGTAGTGCTGGAGGTCAAAGATACCGGGAGCGGCATGTCCCCGGAGACGCAAGCCCGCATCTTCGACCCGTTCTTCACCACCAAATTTACGGGGCGCGGCTTGGGATTGTCTGCCGCCCTGGGGATTATTCGAACTCATCGCGGCACGATTTCCGTGGAGAGCGCACCGGGGAAAGGCAGCACGTTTACAGTGGTGTTGCCTGCGGTTACTTCTGCTTCCACCGCAACAGACGCACCGCCGCCGCGCGCGTCGACAGGCGGCCATGTCCTGGTGGTGGATGACGAAGAGATCGTGCGCGAGATGGCTCGAGCCACACTGGAACGCTGCGGCTACACGATCGAAGTGGCTTGCGATGGAAAGGCAGCGGTGGCGGAATTTGCGTCGCGGCCCACGGATTTCGACGCAGTGCTGCTCGATCTGGGGATGCCAGTGATGAACGGCGAAGAGGCACTCGAGCGCATTCGCGAGATCCGTCCCGACGTTCCAGTCTTGTTATCGAGCGGCTACACCGAGACGGAAGCCACCAGGCGCTTTCAAGATCGGGGACTCGCGGGCTTTCTGCAGAAACCCTACACGGCCAGTGCTCTGGCCGACAAAGTCGGTTATGCGGTAAGCCTCAACGTCAAGCCCGCTGCCGTCGCAGTTACTGAGGAACACCTGTCGGCAGTACAAAAGACGATTGATGCGAGTTCATCGCCGAGATCCGGCTGACCTTGTCATCCTTCATCTCCAGTTGTA